>Ga0115000_10000008_pt1 | contig 182406 bp, 143 predicted proteins | sample ArcticOcean_MG_C_6_FD_89690 | JGI IMG/M metagenome (GOLD analysis project Ga0115000, IMG submission 89690) | Marine microbial communities from western Arctic Ocean - ArcticOcean_MG_CB8_128 | ecosystem: Environmental > Aquatic > Marine > Oceanic | place: Arctic Ocean: Canada Basin | collected... | reverse complement strand
TTCCGCTGATGGAATCAGCGAATCGGACACATTTGTGATGAAGACGGGAGCGCATTCGCATCAATCGATGGCATTCAGTGAAGCGGGAGTTTATAGGGTTGGCTTTGATTTTTCAGGCAAGCTTGCCGCAAACGGAGAAGAGGCTCGGAGTGGAGAATTCCAGTTACTCTTTGAAGTGGAGAGAGCTAGCTCTAATGATTTAATCATTGATAGTTTCTCTACAACTGCATCTCCGTTCTCTTTAGCATTCCAAACAGAATCAGATTCTATCTACATCATCGAAGCCTCACATGACTTAAAGAAATGGGGCGAGATTGGCGAAATCCAAGGCACCGGAAGCTCGGTTGAATTCACTGATTGGCGAAAAGCACTTTTCCAGAAGCAATATTATCGGGTGAAGTTGGTGGGGTCATGAAGCACTTCATAATTCCCACTTTTGTAGCGGCGTTTATGTTGCTGGGTGTGCGGCTGTTTAAAAGTAAGTCTTGAGCTTGGTGCCAAATTGGTGCCGACAATTCCCGCGGTTTGAGGGTATAGTGTGAGTTTTTTGAGAGGAGACTCTTAAGTGGTTATTTCGCATCACCCTTGAATACGTTGATTAAACGATATTTGACTGGGTTTGGAATTAATATTCTGGCCAATTCCTAAACACTAGGTCAGAGGTTCGAATCCTCTCGGGATTGCCATTTTCTCTTCCCCCTCCCGTTTGATAAATCGATTGTCCTACCAGAAGCCGTTGGCGGGGTCCGGCTTGCGGCTTCCCCAGTTGTGCAAGTCCCGCGGGAAAACGAAGATCGCGGCGTGGCCGTCGCCGAAGAGGGTGTTCAAACCTCGCACTCCCAGTTTGTGCCACTGGGTTTTCTGCGACTTCTCAATCCGGTTGCCATGCCACGGCCAGTCGGCCTGGATAAGTTTCGTGGTGGGAGCCTTGGACAACTCGGACTCGGTCAACGCCTTTTGGCCCGGGGCAGCGGTGACGTGCTGGACGCCAAATCCGTCCCACGACCACTGCACGAGGTAGCTTGTGCCGTAGTAGTTAAAGCAGGTTTTTTCGGCGGCCGGCTTGGTTTTTGGGAAGTGTTCGGGGTGCAGCACGTCCCCGGCATCGCTCGGGCAGCGGTACACTTCCGCAGTGGAGGTGTATTTATTTAGCGGCCGCTTATCGAAGCCGGCGAGGCCCTTGTTGTTGCTTTGGTAACCGGGGCCGAGGCCCAGTTTCCCACCGCACGTGGACCACGTCGGGTGGATCGGGAACGTCTCGAAGTCGTCCACGTACATCATGAAGGCCAAGCCGATTTGCTTGTGGTTGTTTAGGCAGGCGGTGGATCGCCCCTTCTCCTTCGCCCGGGCCAAGGCCGGCAGCAGCAACCCGGCCAAGATCGCGATGATGGCGATGACCACCAGCAACTCGATCAGCGTGAAACCAAGCGGAGCCGAAGCGGAGCGGTTTGAGCGGGATAGTTTCACGGAGCGAAAAATATGCCCCGGATTGGCGCGTGGCAACCGATTATTTCGTCCCGTAAATTGGAGGATAAGCTTGCGAGTCCACACGCAGATTGCGGTAAGGGAGGGGCAAGTTCCACCTTGCCCCCATTTCAGAATTGATTTGGGACGAGGTGGAACTCGTCGCTTGGCCAAGCGGAGGCGGGAGGGTAGGCTCCGCGAAGCAAAACTTCTTCTTGGCCAAGAGGCATATTTAAAAATCCATGGAAACGATTCAGGCCAATCTCGTGAAGGACGTCCGCCAGCGCGTAGCGGAGGTGGTGGTAGGGCAGGACACGGTGGTCGAGCGACTGCTGATCGCGCTATTCACCGGCGGGCATTTGCTCCTGCAGGGAGTGCCCGGCCTGGCCAAGACGCTGCTGGTGCAAACGATTTCCAACGCGATCGACCTGCGCTTCAGCCGCGTACAGTTCACCATCGACCTGCTGCCGTCGGACATCCTCGGCTCGGAGGTGCTCGACCAGCGCAACAACGAGTTTCGCACGCATCTTGGCCCGGTCTTCACCAACCTGCTGCTCGCCGACGAGATCAACCGCGCCGCGCCCAAGGTGCAGAGCGCACTGCTCGAGGCGATGCAGGAGCGCAAGGTCACCATCGGCAACGAGACGCACACGCTGCCCGCACCGTTCCTCGTCATCGCCACGCAAAACCCGATCGAGCAGAGCGGCACGTTCGAGTTGCCGGAGGCGCAGCTCGACCGCTTCATGCTGTGCCACCGACTCGACTACCCGTCCTGCGCCGAGGAGGAGGACGTGCTGCGGCGCAGCCTCGCGCTTGGCCTCCAGCGGACGGACGGCGGCGCAGTGCCACGCACGGCGTTCGATCTGCTCGATAAAAAACCGGTGGCCACCGTCGCCGACCTCGTCGAGATGATGGCCGCCGTGCAGGAGGTGCACGTCAGTGATGTGTTCCAAAAACACACTGTCGAGGTGGTGCGCCGGACGCGCCTTCACTCGAGCATCGAGATCGGCGGCAGTCCGCGCGCCGGACTGGCGATGATCCAGGCCGCACGCGCGCGCGCCTTCATCCACGGCCGCGACTACGTCGTACCGGAGGATCTGTACGCACTGGCCGAGGACGTGTTGCTGCATCGCATCCGACTCAAGTACGAGGCGCTGGCCGAGGGCGTCTCCGGCGTGAGCGTGCTCAAGGAAATTCTCTCCGAGGCCGGCTGACCGGCCCGCCGCTTGGCCAAGCGCAAATGAAACCGCTCTCCGGCAGCCTCGAATCGTGCGACGGACTGGACGGACGCCAATTCGCGATCGCCGTTCGCCGCCTCGCCGATAGCCTTCAATACGGCACCGATGCGTCGCCGTTCACCGGCTCTGGCATCGAGTACGCGCAGAGCCGCCCGTACGAGGCCGGCGACCCGGTGAAACAGATCGACTGGCGCGTCACCGCGCGCATGGGCCGCGCGTTCATCAAGGAATACGAGGCGCCCAAGCAGATGCCGATTCATCTGCTCGTCGACACGTCCGGCTCGATGTGCGTCGCCTCGACCGACGTGAGCAAATACGCTTGGGCAGTGCAGATCGCCGGCGGGCTGGCGTTGGCTGCGCTGGATCGTATGAGTCCGGTCGGCGTTGTCGGTTGCGGCGAACGCGCCCTCGACGCCCGACCCAGTTTGTCGCGGCACCGCGTGTTCCTCTGGCTGCACCAGTTGCGCCACTACCGGTTCGACGAACAAACCACGCTCGTCGAAAAACTCGTTCAACTTTCTGCCGTGCTAAAAAACCGCGCGATGCTCATCGTGCTGAGCGACCTCCGGCAGCCGGGCGTCACCCGCCGCCTCAAACGGCTCGCACAGGAGCACGACTGCGTTGCGCTGCAACTCACCGACCCCGCCGAGCGCGGCCGGTTGCGCGCCGGAATTTTTCGCGCCGAGGAAGCCGAGACCGGCGAAGCGTTCGTCGGCCACGGTTGGAGCCGATGGTTCCGCGACAACGACACCGCCGCCGAGCTGCGCCGGGGCGGCATCGACCACCTCGAGCTGCCAGTGAACAAGCCGTTCCTGCACAAGCTTCGCGGTTTCCTGCGCAAACGCGACAACCTCGGGAGAGGCGCACGATGAATTACCGTCTGGCCAAACTTGGACTCGTTGCCGCCGTCGCTTTCGCAGCCTTGCCCAAGGCGCCCGCACAGGAGACTAACGCCCCGCCCGAGGCTATTCCGATTGGCATCGAGGGCAGCCGAGGAGTCGTGCTGCCCGGCGAAAAACTCGAGGCCGCGCCGGTCGGCGACAAATCAAAAATCATCCTGCGCATTCACGACGTTTTCCCACACGGCACCGAGCACCGGTACGACCTGCGCTACTTCGGCTTCGTGCCGGGCGAGTACGATCTCGCCCAATACCTCCGCAATGCCGACGGCACCGCACCGACCAATCTCCCGTCAATTCCGGTGCGCATCCGCGGCATTTTGCCCGAGATTCACTACGGCAAACTGATTGAGGACAAGTCCGACGGCGTGTCATTGCCCGGCAGTTACACCGTCTGGCTGATCGGCTTGGGCGGCGTGTGGTTCATCGCCGCTTGGCCGTTATTTCTGCTCGGCCGCAAAAAGAAAACGTCGCTTGGCCAAGCACGGGACGAAGGCCCGAACTTAGCCGAGCGACTGCGACCGCTCGTCGAGCAGGCCGCCAACGGTACGCTCGACACCGACGGGCGCGCGCGGCTCGAGCGGATGGTTTTCTCTCACTGGCGCGAGCGGCTTGGCCTGCCGGAGGATGGCGATGTGGCCGAACTGCACCACCAACTTAAGGTGCACTCCGAGGCTGGCCCGCTGCTGCACGGCCTCGAGGATTGGCTGCACCGCCCGCCCGGGACCGCCACGGCAGACATCCCCGCCCTGCTTGCGCCATACCGCCGCCCCGAATGACCTTCGCCTTTCCAGCCGTGTTGGTCCTGCTGGCGCTGCCGGTGCTGCTGCTGGTTTGGGAATGGCGGCGGCGCGGCACCGTACTGGCGATGCCGTTCGATTACTCCGGCGCGAAGCGCGGCCGCTGGCTCGAGGGCATCATCAAGATTGCCAATCTCGGAGCGCCGCTGCTGCTGGCGGTGGCAATCGTGCTGCTGGCCGGACCACAACGGCCGATCAGCCAAGGCAATCAGCGCGTGCTCTCGAATATCGAACTCGTGCTCGACGTGTCCGGCAGCATGACGGCGACGTTCGGCGACGGGCGGCGCAGCGACAAGGCGGTCGAGGCGCTGCAGGAATTTGTCGGCCACCGCGAGGGTGACGCGTTTGGCGTGACGCTGTTCGGCACCGAGGTGCTGCACTGGGTGCCTCTCACTCAGGATCTTTCCGCGCTCAAGCATTCCGCGCCGTTCATGAAGCCGGAAGCCATGCCGCCGTACATGGGCGGTACACGCATTGGCCTCGCATTGCGCTCGGTGCACCGCATCCTCGCCAACCGACCTGAGGGCGACCGGATGATCATCCTGATTTCCGACGGCATGAGCGCCGACCTACGCGGACAGGGGGATAAAATCGCCAGCGATCTGCGCGGAGCCGACATCGTGCTGTACTACATTCACGTGGCCAGTGGCCAACCGCAGCAGGAGGTGTACGAGATCGCCGCCCGAACCGGGGGCGAGGCGTTCATCGCAGGAGATCCGGCGGCACTGCAGACTGTGTTCGAGCGAATCGACATGATGCGCCCAGCCAAGTTCGAGCCGGAGACACCGATCCCCGCCGACAACTTCCGCCCGTTCGCCCTCGCCGGCCTGTCGCTGCTTGGCCTGCACTTGCTCTCGCTGTTCGGCATAAGATTCACGCCATGGTGACGAACCGATGAACATTCCTGACATTACGACGGGCGCGGCAACCTTGGCCCTTTGGGTGGCGCTTGGCGCAGGCGTGTTCGCCGTGCTGGCAGAGGGGTGGCACAGTCGGCGCACACGGCGGGTGGCGCGGCTCGCGTTCGGGCCGCTTGGCCAGGCGCGGCTGTGGACACGCCTCGCGCCAACGGTGCGCGTACTCGCGCTGACAGCGATGGCTTGGGGCTTGGTCACACTGTTTTTCATCCGGCCACGCGTGGCAAGCTACGACAAGATTCCCGACGGCGGCTACCGGCACCTGGTCATCGCGTGGGACGTGTCACCGAGCATGCAGCTCGACGACGGCGGTTTCGATTCCGGCAAACAAAATAAACGCACGCGCGCCCAGCGCGGAGCCAAGGTGTTGCTGTCGCTTTTCGAGCGGATTGCGCTCGACCAGGTGCGAATCAGCATCGTCGCGTTTTTCACCGGGGCCAAGCCGGTCGTGGTGGACACGTACGACTTGAACGTCGTCAAGAACATTCTCAATGACCTGCCGCTCGACATGGCGTTTGATCCCGGCAAGACGAGCCTCATCGACGGCCTCGAGGAGTCAGTTCGCCTGGCCAAAGGTTGGGAGCCGGGGAGCACGACGCTGCTGATCGTCAGCGATGGCGACACGGTGCCGGACACCGGCCTGCCTCAGTTGCCACCATCCATCAACAAGGTGCTCGTCGCCGGCGTCGGCGATCCGCGACGCGGCGTGTTCATCGACGGCCACATGTCGCGTCAAAATGCACGCGTGCTTCGGCAGTTGGCCAAACGCCTGGGCGGCGAGTATGTAAATGTCAACGACGTGCAGATTCCCACTGCGCAACTGGCCGAATTGGCCGGTGTGCGCAACCTCGTCGACCCCGGCGAAAAGGGTCGCCGCGAGCTGGCGCTGGGCTGCGTGGCCACCGGTGCCGGGCTACTGTCGCTGTTGCCCGTGGGCCTTGCGTTCTTCGGGAGCCCGTGGCAGAGTAGATTATGTCGTCGAGCAAATGAGGCTTAATAAAAGCTAAAACATTAAGCAATATCATGAAAAAAAACCTTCTCATCTTCCTATGGGCGCTCGCCCCTGTGGCATTGCTGGCCTTTCACTTCGGCCCCGGCCAAGCCGGTCTTGCGCGCGAGGAAGCCAAGACAAGCATTAAGGCCGCGCTGAACTTCGAAGCCGGCGAGCAATGGCAACAGGCCATCGATTCCTACAACGATGCCCTCGCCGCCCTGCCGGATTCCGAGACCGCCAAGCAGCATCAGTTGCAACTCGCCCGCGCCAACGCCCGCACCCACGTCGGCGAACTGCCGGAAGCCATGCTTGCGATGGAGCATCTCCTCGATGAGACGGCCAAGAGCAGCGACAAGGCACTGGAAAAGAAAGTTCGCTCCTCACTTGCCAACGCGCAGTACCACATCGGCTGGCTGATGCGCCTCGAGTTGGCCGAGAAGAAGGAATGGATGGAACCACTCGATAAGGCGCGCCAAAACTTCCGCCTACTCGCCGAGGAATCCTCCAAGACTGATGCGAAGGCATCGAAGAATCACCAGAAAAATCTCGAGGCTGTTGTGCGCCTCGCCCGCATGGACTTGTCCGATGTGCAGGCGCTGCCGCTGCCGAAAAAATGTCAGGGCAATAAAAACGTCTGCTCGAAGTGCCAAGGCCAAAAGAAGAGCAACAAGCCGAAAGGCATGAAAAAGAAGGAGGACGCCCGCGGTGCCAGCGTCGGCAAACGCCCCGACGGCAAAGGCTCCTGATCACTTTCCGCACAAAAAGTTTTTTTGAACCAAAGCAGCCGACGCAAGTCGGCTCTTTTTTACACTAAAAAGAAAATCGCCCGTGATGATTCTCCGCCTCACTGTCCTGCTGTTTGTTTGCAACGCAATGCCGTTCGTCGCGCTTGGCCAAGCGCCCGCCAAGCCAGCCCCGAGAACGATCATCACTCCCGCCGTCAGGGTGATGCCCAGTGTGCCCCCAAAGTCGATTCGCCTTCTGCCGACAAAAGGTGCCATCGCGGCCCCGACAAGGATTCCCCAACCGATAATCGCCCCGGATCGAAGCGGCACGCCGCCAGCAGCCCACAAGGCGCCCACCCCGCCCAAGCCGAAGACGGCGCAGGAAAAGCTGCACGCTGCGTTGACGGCGGTGAAGTTTGATCGCACGCCGGACGGCATCTTCAATGCCCTCGACGAATTGACGAAAGAAGCCAAACCGCAAAAGGACAAAGCCAAGGCGGCGGCGAAGCTCTTCCGGTGCCTGGCCAACGCCGGACGCTGGGTGGAACTGGGTAAACACATCCAGTCGCTGCCGTACGAAGGCTCCCCCGAAAAGGCGTACCGCCACCTCATCTCCTCCCTGCTCCGGGCACCGGCCACCCGGATCTCCGCCTCGCGACCGTTGATCAGTGCACCGCCCATCCCAGGCGGCTCAAAAGTTACCTCACTTCCCGCCGGCAAGCCGCGCCCGATGCTCACGCAGGAGGATTTTGTTGAGATCTTGAAACTAGCCCCGTCCGAGCCCAACGAGGCCGACATCGCCGCGCTAGCCAACCTACTGCGCGGCGTGGGTCAGGCGAACCTGTCGCGCCTGGCCAAGCAACTCGAAACCGGCAGCGGCCAGTTCGGGGGCGACCAACCGGACGGCCGCAAGCGCGCCGCACAACTGCTCCAACCGCTGGCCGACAAATCCCAAGCCAAAATCGCACTAAAATTCGTCCCAGAGAGCGACGAAGACTGGGCGCTCGAGATGCGCGCCGACTTGTTGCACAAGCTGTGGAGCGGCCAACCGAGTCCGCCCAACTTGTCCGCCGCGTGGAGGGCCAATGAAAAACTGATCGCAACCATCGAGGACGATGCCAAAAGGATCGATGGCATCAAACGAGGCTTCACGCTTGTCGCGAAACTGCCCAAAGCCAGAGCCAACGAGTGGTTGAGCAAGCAATTTCGCGAAGGTGGCCCGGGACTGAAATTGATCCAGCTGGTACAGTCCGATGTGCAACGAAATGTGCGCAGCACCAACTTTTTCGCGCGCGGTGAAAACCTGCGCACCCTCAAGCAAATCATCGGCACGTTGCTCGACGAAGCCGGTAGCGACCTGGCCAAGTGGCAGCTTCCCCTGACTATTGCCGCCGAAGCTTGGCTCGTCGAAGCCGAGAACACCGCAAAATATTACCGGGCCACTGTCACCCGCAGTAACATGACGGTCTATAATCCTGTTTACGAACAGCAACGGATAATGGCCCAGCAAAGCTCCAACCGCTACAAGCCTATCACCCCTGCACTCGTCATCGAGCACGCCCCAGGAGCCGACTGGCTTGCCGCCCTACCGGAAAGCCGCCGCACCCGTGTCATGGCCTCCCTCGCCGAGACGCTTTTGAAGAACCAGAAAACTGTCGAGGCGCTCGATGAGATTGAGAGCTTGGCCAAGCTCGACCCGATATTGGCCAAGCGCATCGCCAACATCCTGCTCGGTGGCTGGGCACAGTCCCGTAACCCCAACGGTGGCGCAAAGCCTCGCATGCCCACTGTCGGTATGTCGGTTTACATCCCGCCGCGGCCAAGCGGCACGCCGCTCACGAGGGCCAAGCAGAAGCGCAACCTTCGCGAGTTGGGCCAAATCCTTGAGCGCCTGGCCAAGCTGCCAATCGGCCCACCTGAGCCGAGAACCATCGTCACCGCATTCGAGGGCGCGCACAGTTTTGCCGAGGTGTACAAGATCAACGACATCCGACAGGTATTCGGAGAGCCCGAAAAAATGCCGACCGAGTCGCTAGCGACACTGGTCAACTCCATGCGTCAGCGTCTGGCCACCTCATGGCGCGCGCCGCAGATCCAGCAGCAGGCCGGCACCAAGCGCGGCGAGCCGCAGATCAAGGCCGAGGTGCTGGCCGGTTACGAAACACTGCTGGCTCTGCTTGACGACGGACTTGCGGCCAAGCCGGACGTTTGGCAGCTCAAGCTGCAACTGGCCGCCGCGAACTTCGACCTCGCCGAGTACCAGTACGGCAACAAGGCCAACCTCGATTTGTACGTGAAGCACCGCGAGGCGGCGTTCGAGGGCTTCAGCGAGGCCGCCGCGCTCTACACGCTTCAAACTTCCGTAACCGCCGACAAGCCGAGCGCGCTCGTCTTTCAGCTTTGGTTCAACGCCAACCTCGGCGCGAGCGACCTCTCGTACGTCACCCGCCAGCAGACGCCGGAAATCGGCAACCTCCAAAAAATCCGCGACGCGATTCTCGTGCTGCCGGACTCGGAGGGACACCTGAAGGCGTTCGGCGACTCGGTGGCCAACACGTCGCGCCGGCTGACGCCGGAACTGAAGCCGCGCTATCTCCGCGCCTCGCTCGCTGTGCTCGAGGATCATCCCGCCGGCGAAATGGCGCGGAAGCTGGTGCAGCATTACCACGATTTGCGACTCGAGGTGGAACTAGTCGCCCGCATTGACGGCAGCGACGCGATCGGCCACACCGAACCGTTTGGCCTGTTCATCGGCCTGCGGCACACGAGCGACATCGAGCGTGAGGCCGGCGGTTTTGCGCGCTACCTCGTCGGCGGCAGCAGCACGGGCACCCCGTATTTTTATCCGCGCTACCCCGGCCAGCGGCAGGCGCCGCGCGATGATCTCGAGGAGCACTTGGGCAAAAAACTCGGAGAGAATTTCGAGGTGCAGTCGATGACGTTTCACGACACCAAAACCCAGTCGCAAACCATAGACCAGCCGGGCTGGCGCGAGACTCCGCTGGCTTACGTACTGCTCAAGGCGAAGGACGCCTCGGTTGACCGCATTCCCGAGTTGCAAATGGATCTTGATTTTTACGACTCACTCGGTCCGGTGCTGTTGCCGGTGACCACCGCGACGCAGGTCGTCGATGCGCGCCCCGTGACCGCCCCCGACCGTCCCGTCGCCGAGCTCGAATTGACACAGACACTGGATGCCCGTCTGGACAACGAGAATGAGGAAATCACGCTTGAGTTGCACGCCACCGGCAAGGGCCTCATACCGCCACTCAAAAAGCTTGTTAGACTCGACATCGCAGGCTTCAAGATTACCAAGAATGACGACCAGGGACTCTCGATCGCGCGTGTTGAGTCGGGTGCCACAAGCGTCAACGCCGTGAGTGAGCACACCTGGCTGCTCACGCTTAAGCCAATCGACGGCGGCAGCGAGCCGCTTATGTTCAAGTTCCCGGAGACAATCGACTCGGACATCAAGTCAGTTTTTAAACAATACAAAGACGCCGACCTCGTGGAGGTGGACAGCGAATTGGCGCTGGCCGGGCTTGTCTTGAACCCGGCGCCGACTTGGCCTTGGTTCGCCGCCGGCGCGACTGTGCTGCTGCTGCTTGGTATCGGCGCATGGCGCATGGCCAATCGCGACGATGGTCAGATTGTGGCACCGGTTTATCGAGTGCCGGATGTTTGCACGCCGTTCGCCGTCATCGATCTGCTGCATCGCATCGATGCCGCTCCACCAAAGTCTCTGGCAGCCTCGCATCGTGACCAGTTGCGGGGCACCATTCGTCAACTCGAGCAAATCCACTTTGCGCCTGACACCGCGCAGACCAACGGCCACGGCGACTTGAAGGCTGTTGCTCGCGACTGGGTCGGCAAGGTGAGTTGACCTCCGACCATGGCTGCCAAGCGCATTCTGCTCATCGCCAACCCGGCGTCCGGGCAACACCAGGGAGAGCGGCGTCTGGCCCAAGCCAAGGAGCACCTGACTTCTCTTGGCCATGAGGCGACCGCTGTGCTCACCAAATCCGCCGGCCACGCCACGCGCTTGGCCAAATCGAACGCCCCTGATTTTGAAATCATTGCAGCGCTGGGAGGCGACGGCACGGTCAACGAGGTGGCAAACGGGCTCATGGCCGTCGAACCGGGCGAGCGCCCAGCCCTAGCCACGCTGCCGGTCGGCACCGGCAACGACGTCGCCCTGACCTACGGCTTGGCCCATTTTGAATCGGCCATTGACGCCCTGGCCAAGGGTAGCACCCGGACGCTCGATGTGATCCGCGTGCAGTTAATGCAGGGAGGGAAATCGGTCACGCAACATGCACTGCTCTTTGTCGCAGCCGGTTTCGCCGCTGAGGTGATCCGTAAAACCGGGCCGAGTGTGAAGCGAATTTTTGGGCGGCGCTTCAGTTACTCGGTTGGTCTGTTCCGCGCGCTGGCGAGCTTTCGAGCGCCGGAGTTTTCGGTGAAGTGGGACGGCGGCGAAACGGCGGGACGAATGTTTCAGGTTTGCGCGGGCAACACCGAGTTTGCCGCAGGAGGCGTGATGCGCATCTCCCCCGGCGCACGGCCGGACGACGGCCTGCTGAACATCAGCCTCGTGGACGCGCTAGGCCGGCTGCAGATTGTGCGGCGATTCCCCAGCATCCTCAGCGGCCGCTACGTCGAGGACAAGCGCGTCGACTATTTCACGGGAAAACGCCTCGAGATCGATGCCGTACCAACGGCCGAACTCCAGGCCGACGGCGACATCATCGGTACCACCCCGGCAACGGTCGAGCTATTGCCGAGGACGTTGAAGCTGGTTGTGCCGCCGCAAAACTCATAATTGCCTTTGCCATCTCGTTTTATAACCTGACGACATGCCAGCATTCACCGCTGTTGTTGAGAAATGTCAGGAGACCGACCTTTTTTTGGGATACATACCCCGATTTCCCGGTGTGCACACAAGGCGAAACCCTTGATGAACTGCAAAGCAATCTTCAAGAAGTGATTGCGATGCTGTTGGAGGATGGTGAACCTCAACTGGACGCCGAATTTATGAGCACACAAACAGTAAACCTGTAACGTAAAATATCCCGCACCCCCATCCTGAAGCCACGAGAGGTGATGCGGATATTGAACAATCTTGGGTTTTCTCAAGTTTGCCAATGAGAATTCCTCTCTCAGTTTCACCACGCAGCTGGCAGACAAACAACCGTGCTGGATCACAGGGGCCGCGATATTCGCCCCGTTTTTACTTCGTCAGATTGCAAAAGACATCGCCCTGACGATCGAGTATTTTATCGAGAACCGTTAAAGCGATTGGCGAACTTACGGGCCAGCACCACTGGTGATGACCTGGAAGGTCGGCTTGACGATGGGAAGAGGGTTGACGCGGCCGAGGTTGTTGAGCCAGTTCCGGCCGCCGGCCTGGCCTTGCAATGCAACCGCTCCCTGCCCACCAATCAGCGACTCGATGCTGCGGGAGGTTTCGGTTCGAATCTGTCCCAACTGCATCTGCCGCTCCTCGATGGGCAAGCCGGTGTTCATCCGGATCTCCCTGGCGAGTTCCTCGGCGCCACCCTTCATCTCGTACACCTGCGCTGAAATGTTTTCACCCAGCCCCTGACGCTCAGTAATCTTGGAGATCGACTTGTAGTCGTAGTCGGTTTGGCGCAGATAATCCTGATAACGGTCATCGCCAAGCGAGGTTCGGATCTGGTTATTCATCTCCTGCTCCGCGAATTGGCGACCCTCCATGTCACCAGCAGAAACACTCGATCCGGGTACGACACCGTGCTCGTCATCGAAATCTTTGCGCGCCGCAAAGATTTCGCGAAACTCATCCTCCGACGGATCGAACCCATCCATCTGCAAACGCATGTTTGCCGCTGTGGGTGACTTGCGCAAGTCGTACTCCTTTTTCTGATCAGGTGTCAGCATGTTGGCGATGCGATCGTCGCGCTCGGTTCTCAGTCCTCGAATCTCGGCCATGTCCTGCGCGTCGGTCGCGCCCTGTGCCATCTTCTTCAGCAACTCACTCCCGAACTCTTGCTCGAGGGTGTTTAGCTCCGCCTTTGTTTCCTCGGGAATAAAATCCATCGCATAGCCGCTCTTTGCCTCCGAGCGGGCGTGGGCAAGCGGACCGGGCCGGTTGATGGCAGCTACACCCCGAGCTCCGAACAGGTCGCCCAGCACATCGTTTTTCTCACGGTCAAGCTGGGCCATTTGCGAGCTGGCCGATGCGCTTGGCTTGCCAATGGAACTGGGGTTGCCACTCTTCCAGAATTCTTTGCGTGCGGGGGCTTTGGACAGGATGTCGGCCTTACGCTGGTCGTAGAGTTTGTCGAGATCCTGTTTCACAAGGTCGCGAATGGTCTCTTCCGGACAGCCGATCCGGCGCAGGTTCTCGGCGTAAGTCTGGTAGTCGTCCGCTTCGATTTGGCTCCAGTGAAACGTCTCGACTTCGCGCACGATCCGCTCGACCGGGGCCGCCTGGGCAGGCGCTCGGCCTACGGTTGCCGATGCGGCCGCCGACACCGGCGTGCCAAGCTGGGCCGGTGGCTGCTGCCTGTCGGCGACCATCCAAAACAGTCCAGCGAGGCAAACCAAGTTTACCAAGATCGAAATTAAAAACAGCCGCTGCAAGTTCATCGAACGCGGATTAAAATAAACACCGCCACCTAACGATGCAATGAAACAACGCTAATCGACCAAAGTTGCGTCTGAAACGGGCGCTTGACGAAGCCGAAACTGATTGCCTGCACCCACCCAAGGGTGAATGATCCCTTCGCTTTTTTACAATGAGGAAAATCCTATCCATTATTTCGCTACTGCCCATGCTCTGCCTGAGTCAAGCCGCTCACGCCGTACAGGAAGGCTTCAAGGTCGTCACTTTCGCCAAGCCGCCACAGATCACCTACCCCACCGGAGTTGCCGCCAGCGGCAACGGTGAGGTTTATGTCAGCGTGGATCTGAACAGTTCGCTCGATCAAAAGGCCAACCGCGGTAAGATCGTCAAGTGCGTCGACACTGACGGCGATGGTGGCGCGGACAAGTTCACCGACTACGTGCCGGACATCGACAGCCCGCGCTCTAGCTGCTTTGTCGGCGACACACTGTATGTGGTCAATCCGCCGTTTCTCTCTGCGTTTCGGGACAAAGACAACGATGGAATCGCCGACGAGAAGGTGCAACTCGTCACCGGCATGGGCTTCGATCTCAGCTTCCGCGGCGCGGATCACACCTCCAACGGCGTACGCATGGGAATCGACGGGTGGCTGTATTTGGCTATCGGCGACTACGGCTACGTCGAGGCCAAGGGTCGCGATGGCAGCACGCTTCATCTGCGGGGCGGCGGTGTGATCCGCGTGCGACCCGACGGCACTGAATTAGAAAACTACGCACTCTACGCCCGCAACATTTACGACGTCGCCGTCAGCCCGAAGCTCGACGTTTTTTCACGCGACAACACCAACGATGGCAAGGGCTGGAACACTCGCCTTCACCACTTCGTCTCGCTGGGTAACCACGGCTATCCCCGCCTCTATAAGAATTTTTCTTCAGAACACATGCCGCCGCTGGCCGACTACGGAGGCGGCTCCGGCACGGGCGGCTATTGGCTGGACGAACCCGGCTTCCCGGAGGCGTTCACAGATGCGCTTTACACCTGCGACTTCACCACGCAACAAGTGTACGTGCATCGACTCACACCGCACGAAGGCACCTTCAACGTCACGCAGGACAGCTTTTACAAAATCAAGGCCATCGACATGGACGCTGATGGCAACTCGAGGATGTACGTCACCGACTGGAAAAACGGCGGCTACCGTTTCAGCCGACCGGACGTCGGCAGCGTTTCGCTGATCACCTTTCCCGAAAAAACGGCGGCCAAGTTTCCCGACTTGGCCAAAGCGTCCGATGCTGACCTGCTCAGACACATCGTCTCCGACAGTGCCGTATGCCGGATCAACACTCAGCATGAGATTCTAAAACGCGGAGCTGCCCGGCATATCGACGGCTTGGGAGGGCTTGCCGGCGACAAGTCAGTTCATTTGTACGGACGCATCGCCGCGTTGTTCACGCTCAAGCAGATGGCCGCAGCCTCCGCAAACTCAACAATCGCCAAATTAACCGACGACGAAACCATTCGCGAATGGGCGTATAGAGCCCTCGCCGATCGTAAGCGCCAAACCGGTGGCGTGAATCCCGCCCTGTTTGTGAAAGGGCTGAGCGACAAGAATCCGCGTGTCCGATTGCAGGCCGTAATTGGTCTTGCTAGGCTGGGACACCCACACAAATCCCTGCTCAATATTGCGGCGGAACCGGTCGACAACTCGCCGAAGAATCGAGTTTACTCGAACAACAAGATCATCCCGCACATCGCCCGTAAGGCACTCGTGGAAACCGATGCGGCGCAAATCTGCCTCGACGGCATCGCCAACGAACAAACCCGGCAGGCCGCCCTGGCCGCGCTGCAGGAAATGCACATCGCCAAAGCGGTCGACGGCCTGATTCAAAAACTGCCGGATTCAGAAAACCCGTCGCTGAATACGGAAATTCTCACCGCCCTCTGTCGGCTTTATTACATCGACAATCGTTGGGACGGGAAGAAGTGGTGGTCCACCCGTCCTGACGACCGTGGCCCCTACTTTGAGCCGGTTGAATGGGAGGCTTCTCCTCGCATCCGCGCGGCGATCAAGACCGGATTCGACCAGCTCGATATCAGCTACAAGCCGCAGGTTATTGCCAGTTTGAAGTTCAATCGCATCGACCCAGCCGCGCTGGGCATCGATACCAGGATTGACGAGGCGCTGGCGTTCATTGCCTCGGCCTCGCTTGGCACCATCGCCATTGAACCACTCCGCAAGGCGGCACTCGATCGTGATCACGCCACGAAGGTTCGCTCCGAGTCGTTCAATGCGCTTGGCCGGATCACAGGCAACGAGGCATTCAACACGCAGTTGGCCATCATTAGCGAATGGCAAAAGCACAGTGCCGATCAGGAAAGTTTCGCTCCAACTGTGCGGGAGTTCATTTACGAACCGAGCCATCTTGGCCGTCCGAAGGTGTTGCGCGATGCTGCGCGCAAACAAAAAGGCGCAGCCAAGGTCGTCACGTACCGGATCGCGCTGCAACTCGAGCAGTCGCCGTTGGCCAACGATTACCTTCGTGGGATAATGGGCAACATCATCCGTCGCGGAGCCAAGAACGCCGAGTTGTTGACCGCCATCGGCGACTCCGGCTCAGCCGGTCATCGTGAGTTGGTAGTAACCGCTGCCAAGTCAAAAGACGTCGCCTTGGCCAAGGCCGCCTTGGCCACCTTGGACAAGCTGAACGCCGTCCCGGCAATGGGTGACGACGACAAGCGACGCATTGTCCAACTCGGCCACAACGAGGCCACCGCGCTGCTGTTGCAGGCCAGGGGGGATGCCGCACTTGGCAGCCTTTTGTTTGCCCGGCAGGCCTGCATCGCCTGCCACACCACCTCGCAGGATCAACCGCAGAAAGGCCCATACCTTGGCGACGCCGGCAAAAAGTGGAAGCGGGCCGACCTGATCCAATCCATCCTCAAGCCAAGCGCCGTGGTATCACAGGGATTCCAGACGCAGTGGTTCGAGTTGAAAAACGGCACAACACTGGAAGGTTTTGTGACCGGAGAAAAGGATGGCGTCGTCGATCTGCGCAACATCGCTGGAATCGTGCAACGCGTCAAACGCTCGGACGTGGCCAAGAGCGGCACGCGCACCACGTCGATGATGCCGGAGGGATTGGCGGCCGGGTTGACTGTCAAGGAAATGGCCAGCCTGCTCGACTATATGCAGTCGCTCAATTAGCCGCTTGGCCAAGCGCCTGGCCTACTCTTTTTCCGGCGCGGATTGTTTAATGTACTTCAGGAAATCGGAATCGGTGGAGAGGATCATGGTCACGTTTGTTGACAATGTATTTTTGTAGGTCTCCATCGTTTTGAGGAACTCGTAAAACTCGCGGGACTCGGGGCTTTGATTGAAGGCTTCGGCGTAAACATCCACTGCCTTGGCGTCAGCTTTGCCCTTGATTTGTTGTTGCTTCAGGTAGGCTTCGGAGGCGATTCGCTTGAGCTCACGCTCCTGCGCTCCCTCGATTTTAGCAGCCTCACCGACGCCCTCCGAACGAAACTTGGAGGCGATGCGGAGGCGCTCGCTAATCATGCGTTCAAAGATTTTCACCCGGACTTCCTGCGAGTAATTGATCCGCTTGAACCGAAAGTCGAGCAACTCGATGCCAAACTCCTTCTTGAGGTTTGGCCCGGCATTGTCGAGCACCTGCTTCGCCAGCGCGGAGCGGCCCTGCTCAAACGGCTTCAACTGGGATTCGTCATCGAGCACCTCGGTCTCATCGACTACGGCCTCGCGTTGCCGCGAGCGGATGACCTCGACGAGATCGTTCCCGGCGACAACAATCCGGGCCTCGCCATCAAGAATATCGTCCAGTCGCGCCTGGGCGCCTGTCTCGTTGCGGACTTTCTCGAAGAACAACTGGGCATCCACAATACGCCACCGCGCGTAGGTATCGATGAAGATGAACAGTTTGTCCTTGGTCGTCACCTGGTTGGGAGCTCCGTCCCACTCGAGGTAGCGCTTCTCGAACGCGTGCACTTTGGTGATGAATGGCACCCGAAATTTAAGGCCGGCTTCTTTCTTGCCGGGGCCGTTAATGGTGTCCCCAATAATCTTACCAAACCTCGTCTCAAAAACCTGCTGCGTTTCATCGACGATGTACACGGACGACAAAAACGTGCTGATTACGATGAAAAGCAGAATCCCAGCGAAAACTGATGTAAGTTGCTTGATCATTGTTTGCCCTCCTTGTTCAGGTTGAGCAGTGGCAGCAAGCCCTTGGCCTCAGTATCCATAATGATTTTCCGGGGCCCGGTGGCAAGCACCTCGTTCAGCGTCTCAAGATAAATCCGTGTCCGGGTGACCTCGGGTGCTTTTTGGTAGGCGCTGAAAACCTGCTTAAATAGATCGGCGTCGCCCTTCGCTTCATTGACCCGCTGCACCGCGTAGCCCTCGGCCTCCTCGACCGTTCTCTCGGCTTCACCGTCCGCCTTGGGGACAACCTGGTTGTACTTCGACTGGGCTATGTTGATAGTTGCCGAGTATTCCTGCTGTGCCTCATTGACATCGTTCCACGACGCCTTGACGGCCTCCGGTGGGTTGACGTCCTGCAAAATCACCTTGTCGAGATTGATGCCCAACTCATACTGATTCGCCAACTCCTGCAACTTCTCTTTCACTTCCTCCTGAATCTCGCTGCGCCCGGATGTGAGGACCTCGTTGATCGTGCGATCGCCGATAACCTCGCGCATGACCGCCTCGTTCATCGCGCGAAATGTCTCTTCCGCGCCGCGCACTTTGAAGAGATAATTGTATGCGTTTGAAACCATGTACTGAGTGGACCACTCGACGTCGGCGATGTTGAGGTCGCCGGAGACGATAAGCGAAGTCTCGGCTTGGCCCTGGCTCCGGTTGGCGTACCGAGTACGGGGGGCCGGGGTTTGCGTGGCAAACCCGAATTCCAACTTGCGCACCGTGGTAACCTCGACGTTCGTCACCCGGTCAATGCCAAACGGCAGCTTGAAGTGCAGACCCTGTTCAGTGGTGGAGCCTCTGAACTCCCCCAGACGCAGCACGATGGCCTCCTCACGGGGATCGACCTTGTAAAAACTGCCCATCGCCCCGATGCCCACCAGCAGCACCACCACCCCGCCGACAATCACTTTGTTGATGATAGCGGGGTTGATTCGTATTTCGTTTGGAAAATCAGCCATGACTCAAAAGAAACAAGTCTGCTGGGAGCCAGCGCCGGTGGCGAGTTTAATCGCTCTTGCGGCCGAAAACCTGCGAGGCCACCAGGCCGATGAGGAATATAGACAGCGTGCCGATGACCGAAATCATGTGCGCGTGGAACGGACTCTGCAGCCATGCAAGGTCACCGGTCAACCCGGTCGAAAATGTCAACCAAAGGATCACCAGCAAACCCACCGTCGCGCCAGTGGCGGCCCCGACGTTGTTGGCCCTTCTACTGATGAACCCCAGCAGGAACAGCCCCAGCATGCCTCCGGCGAACACCCCGCTGAGCTTCCACCACGCATCGAGAATGCTCTCCACGCCCATCATCGCCAACGCGACCCCGGTGCCGATGCCCCCCCATATGACTGTCATCACCCGGAGAAATCGCAGACTCTGCGCCTCGTCGGCATCCGGCCTGACCCAGCGCCGGTAAAAATCCTGCAGCGCAATCGTCGCGGAACTATTCAAACTTGTGTCAATGCTACTCATCGCAGCGGCGAACAGCGCAGCTATCAACAACCCGGCCAGACCGGCCGGGATTTTATTCGCGATGAAATGCGGCAGCACCTTGTCGCCGTAGTCGCTTGGCTGCAGTTCGCCGGCCAAGCGCATGGCCTCGGCTGAGCCCTTGGCCAAGCCGGGCGAGTCGACGGCGACCATTTCTAGTTTCACCTCAGCCAAAAATTCGGGGTTCGCCTCTCCGTAGGAAAACAGGATCGACCCTATGAAAAAAAACATCAGCGCCACCGGGATGTACACCAGCGAGCCAAACCACACCGAGCGACCGGCCGCCTTGTCCGACTCGGCGGCGTGATAGCGCTGCACAAAATTCTGGTCGATGCCGAAGTTGGTGAGGTTCATCACGATGCCGTACACGAGCATGACCCAGAACGTGGACGTTGCGAGACTTGGCCCGAAGTCGCCCAGACTGAACTTCCCGGCGTCATCAGCCAAGCGGATCGCCTGTCCCGCCCCTTCCGGCATGCCGGTCAATACCAGCACCACCACCACGGCCGCGCCCACGGTGAGAACAACACTCTGAATGGCGTCCGTCCAGATCACCGCCTCAATCCCGCCCATCAGCGTGTACAGCGTCACGGCAAAGCCAGAGGCGACGATGATCGTCGTGATGTCCCAACCGGTCAGCGCGTGCAGCCCCACCGCCACGCCAAACATAATTGTCCCCACACGCGAAACCTGCGTCAGCAAATAACAAACAACCGCGTACACCCGCGCCCACGCGCCGAAGCGTGTCTCCAAATGCTCGTACGCCGACAAACCGGCGTGTTGGCGGTAAAACGGCACAAACCACTTCACCGCGATGAACGCCGCGATCGGCAGCGAGAGGCTGAAAACGAAGCCGTTCCAGTTAGAGCCATACGCCTTGCCCGGCACGCCGATGAAGGTGTTGCTGCTCAGGTACGTGCCAAACACCGAGAAGCCCACCACCCAACCCGGCAGCGAGCGGTTGGCCACGGTGAATCCCTCGACTGTGCCGCTGCCTTTGCGGAAATAAAAACCGGCGCCGATCAACAGCGCGAAGTAAACGAAGAGGACGACGATGTCCGGGGTTCTCAGCGCGGCCAGTATCATTTGTTGAAGCTTGCTGTGTCGTAGTCCGGTTGCGGCGTAGCACCGTTGGCAACATCACGCTTCCACGCCTCGATCGCGGCCGCCATGCGCCTGGCCCGCGCGGGATGCCGCTTGGCCAAGTCCACCGACTCGTCGAGGTCATCGCTCAAGTTGAACAACCCGCCGCTGCGGTTGGCCACGTATTTCCATTGCCCATCCCGCATCGCCTGGCCTTTCCAAAAAAACTGCCGTTGGCCAAGCGAGCCGCCCCCGAGCAACACCGGCCGCAGGCTCACACCGTCAAGCGCGCGCTCCTTGGGGCCCTTGACACCGGCAAAATCGAGCATCGTCGCCATGAGATCCAGCGAGATGACCATCTCGTCGCTCACCTGACCCGGCGCGATTCCGCCCGGCCACCAGGCGATTCCCGGCACGCGATGGCCACCTTCCCATACCGTTCCCTTTTTGCCGCGCAGCGGAAACCGGTAGCCCTCTGGGCCACCCATGTAGGCATGGCCATTGTCGGAGCAGAAAATCACAAGCGTATTTTTCTCGAGCTTCAACTCGATTAACTTGTCGAGCACCTGGCCAACGCATTCGTCCATCGCAGTCATCATCTGCACGTAGGCTGCCTCGACCGGGGTTTTCTTTTTACCTCGATTCTTTTTCGGGCCGCGCTGAATCGGGCTGGCCGGCCCCTGAAACGGCGAGTGCACCGCCTCATGCGCCACGTACAGGGAGAACGGCCTCGACTTATTTTCGTCGATAAACCGCAGCGCGTGCCTCGTGATCAGGTGCGTCGAGTAGCCCTCCTCCTCGACCGGCTTCAAGCCGTCCCACCAGTCGTACACCTCCATGCGGTCGTAATGCGACAGGTAGTCGATGTTGCCACTGACGAACCCTCGAAACTCGTTGAAGCCGTGGTGCATTGGATTAAATTTTTTACGGTAACCAAGATGCCACTTGCCAAAAATGGCCGAGGTGTAGCCTGCCTGCGCCAGCAGCTCCGGGAACGTGTGCTCACTCGGCCACAGTCCGCGATGGTAATCCGGCACCTTGGGGTCGGCATTGATCACTCCCGGCACGCCGGCGCGTTCCTGGTAGCGGCCCGTGAGCAACCCGGCGCGGGTCGGACTGCACACCACGCCACTCGAATGGTAGTCAGTGAACCGCATCCCCTCTCTGGCCATGCGATCGAGGTGCGGTGTCTTGAGCCAACCACCGAATGCGCTGGTCGCGTTGTAGCCCATGTCGTCCGCCATGATGACGACGAAGTTCGGCTTGGCAGCGTTGGCACTTAACAACGCCAGTGTCATGCAAATCAGGCTAATGTTTTTTTTTGTCACAAAATCAGTTGCGGCCCTGCTTAGCGAGAAAGAGAATCAAATCGCGCAATTGTCCGCGCTTCAAGCCCGCAGTGAGCCCAGCCGGCATGGCGCTGCCAATCTGAGCCTGTGAACGAATCTGATCATTCGGAATTTGAATCGTCCCCGGCTGACTGAGCGGTCGAAGAAAAATATCCTTCGAGCGCGACCGCTGCTCATAGCCCTGATGAATCGTTCCCGACCGAGTGGTGATCTGCAATAGGCTGAAGCCTTCTTTCACATGACGCCCCGGCCACAGCACCTCCTCAATAATCCGCTCCGTGCTGAGGGTATTACCGATAGTATCGAGTTCCGGCCCGATAAACGGAATGCTGTTATTCGTCGCCGAACCGATTCTGTGGCACACCGCGCAGCCGGCCGCCTGAAACGCTCGACGGCCGTTCGCGGCGTCGCCCTTTGCCGACTCCTTGGCCAGCGCGGCGACAAACTCCGCGCTGTATGCCGGCACGGTGTTTTCGATGCCGGCCGCCTGGCTCAAAAGATTCATCAACCCCGTTTCGTTGCTGCCAAGCGATTGCAGCTTGGCCAAGGCCAACGCCGCCGGTGCCGCTCCGAGTTTGCGTTTAGCCAAGGCTGCTATCAGCGCCGGGCCGCCACCCTCGCGATTCAAAAACGGCGACAGCACCTCAGTTGTCGCCTGGCCAAGCGCCAGCAACGCCGCACCGCGACTCGCCGCCGCGCTCATGTCAACACGGCTCAAGCTGTCAAGCGCGGCTAGTTTCAGTTCCTCCGTCGCATCGCCGGAATCGATCAGCTTGGCCAAGCGCTTGGTGTCATCGCCGCCCAACAGGCCAAGCGCCCGAACCGCAGCCAGGCGGATCGCCCCTACCGACTGCTTGTCATCTACCAACGCAGCGACGTCGTCGTGTAAATCCGCCACCTGCCATTCGCCGATCAGGCCAAGCGCCTGCTCGCTCAAATCTGATTGATCACTTCGCAATGCCGAGCGGAGAACAACAGCCAGGTCCCCTTCCGGCTTCACTGTGCGAGAGGCAGAGGCGGCGTTCAGCGCAGCCAACGCCAAGGCGTGATTTTCCGCCGAGCGGTGAAAGCCCGGCTCGAATATCGCGCGTAATTCCCCCTCCCCACCAATGCCGGCGATACCGGTTAAAATCCCACGTCGCCCCTCTAAGCCAATCTCATCCGACTTTGCCAGGTCCATCAGCTTGGAGAGCATTGTTTTTGAACCCCCTTTTTCAAGCAGGGCCGACAGTGCGCCGATGTTGTCTTTAAAATCCAAATCGCCAGCGGTCAGTGCCGCCATCCAAACCGGTTCCCGATGACGCACCGCCTGCGTGAATGCATAGTCGATCCACTTATCGCGTGGATGCTTCATCACCGCCAGAGCCGCTACCTTGATCGCCCCGGGATACGGTGTTTGGCCGCATGCCAAGACTGCCTCAAGCCTCACCTGCGGGTGAGGATCATTTGCCGCCATTGCCAGCCACTCAACCGGATTGGACAAGCGATCCTGCCAACGGCCAACGATGCGTGCGGCGAAAGCTCGCGCGCGGTGGTCTTTAGCGCGCAATACGCGCCGGAGCAATTGAGGTTGCACCGACTCGATGGTCGCACAAAGGGCCAGTGTCTCAAATTGATGCCGTTCATACGATTTGTCGTCGTTTTTCAATCGACGCGCCCAACGCACCGCCGCTTCGCCGACCTCCGACGTATCGCGTTTCCCTAACTCAAACTTGACTTGCTGGCGCGTCCAGCGCTCGGGCGACTTCAGTTGCTCCAGCAATTCGTCAATGGATTCCCCAACAATCTTCGGCTTGGGTGCAAGTGGACTGTCCTTGACACTCAGGCGCCAGATTCGGCCATGGTGTAGATCGCGCGTCGGGTCGCGGAAGTAGTCGTCCTGATGGCAGATGATCGTGTTGTAAAAGTCGGCGATATAGATCGCACCGTCCGGGCCGATGCGGATGTCCACCGGCCGAAAGTTCCGGTGACTCGACTTGAGCACCGACTCCTTCCAGTCAAGTTTGAAGCCGGAACCGGCCGGCGTCAGCGCGAAGCGGCGCACGGTGTTCGACTTGTAATCGTTCAGCACAAACTGGCCGCGCATCGACTCCGGCATGTGCCGGCCATTGATCATCTCCACGCCACAGTAGCCCCCGGGATTACCGATACGGTCGAGCCGCAATCGATGCTTCGCGGGAATCGATGCCGGTGTGAGATAAGAGATGCCACCCGCGCCATCGACGACCAGAGACTGGCCCCAGTCGTCAAACACAATGCCCCACGGATTCCCCGGCCCCATGAAATCGTCGAGCAACCCGTGGAGTTGCAGACGGCCCGGTCGCAATCGATACACCCCGGCTTGATAGAGGGACGACACGCCCCACGGTGTTTCCACCCGTGACTCGATGCCATCGCCCTGGCAGAAGAACAGTTCGCCATCGGGGCTCCACGTGAACGAGTTGATCGCCTGATGCGTGTCGCCGGTGCCAAAGCCGCTCAGCAGGACTTGCCTCTCGTCTGCATGGCCGTCGTCATCAAGATCCCTCAGGAAAAGCAAGTCGGTCGCCTGTCCCACATACACGCCACCATCGGCGGTCTCCAGCCCTGTTGGGATGTTGAGGCCGTCGGCAAACACCGTTGAGCGATCCGCCTGGCCGTCGCCGTCGGTATCGGTGAGTTGGATGATTTTGTCGTTGGGAATCTCGCCCGGCTTCAGGTGCGGATACGACCAGGTGCAGGCAACGTACATTCGGCCCTTTGCATCCCAGCGAATCGAGAGAGGATTGGCCACACCGAGTTTTTCCGACGCGAACAAATTCACGGCAAATCCCTCCGCCGGCTTGAATGCTTTCAGTTCGTCCCCCGGAGAACTTGCCGGAGTCGGCGGGGGCAACTCAGGCTGCGCCGCAACCTTCGGCTTGGCCAAGCCCTTTGCCACCGCGGCCACGTTCTCCTCTGCTGAGGCGATCAGCACCGGGAGCTTGTCACGCTCGTCGCGGATGCTCGGGATGTTTTTCCGGCTACCGATGCTGAACACGCGCCGGTTGTCGTCGCCGAACAGGCACTTCCAGTTGGCCGGACGCCAATAGTCGAACCACAGCCGATGCTTCTCCCGCACCGCAGTCCGCAGATCCTCCAAGCCGGCAAACCCATTCGCTCGAACAACGCCCAGCGCTGACGCCAGATGCAGAGCAAACGTTTCCTGATTGTCTGCGGAAACATGCTGGCCACTAAGCGTAAACGTCGCCTTGGCATCGGCAAACAGATCGACAAACAACGCCTCATGTTTTTCCGCTTGCAAACGCAGGACGCCGACGTAACGGGCGAGGTCGGCGTTGCGCTCGCGCAAATCAGGCACAAGGTGTCCATTATTTTCGTTAATCGCCTCCTCGAATGGCGTTGGCGAGATCACCACCAACCGGCGGCCATCTCCTGTGAGGCGACCGAACAACTTGTCACTCGCTTGGCCGAACGACTCGATGCCCTCGACGCCGGCGAATGCCTCGTTCCTGCCAAGTTGCACGATCACAACCGTCGCCTTCAACACAGCCAGTTGCGCCTCGAGATTGCCCAGGCCCTTGACGCCGCGATAGCCGCCACCGCGCCAGCGATTCGTCTCTGTGCCCAGCGCAAACACCGTGTCGGCCTCCCACGACAAGTCGCGGAACTTGGGCGGCTTGTTTTTGAAACGCCACGTCAGCAGCGTCTCCAAGTGCCCGCTGCGCTGGGCGCGCACCGTGTCCGTGCCGCCGAGGAACACAACGACATCGTCCCTGGCCAATTCCAGCGGCGGCTCAGCGGCGGCCACGCCAAGGCCTCCGGCAAGCAGACAGATGAATGAAACGATTTTCACGTCGTGGAAAAGTAGTCGGAGGGGATTGAGCCACAGTTGGCTCCGTCAAACGAGTCCCGTCTGCGCTTGGCCAGACGCGGTTATCGGCGGGGGCGCTTGGGTGGGGCGGAGCGTTCCTGCAGCCAGAGGACATCCTCATTCCTCGGCGAAGAAACGAAGATCGGGATGTTGACGCCCTTGCGGATCGGCACGGAGGTGCGGGGATCAAGCCACTTTTTGATGACTGCATGGCCGTCGGCCAACGTCACCCCACCGGCGTTGTTATGGTAGCTCGCCGGATAATCCACCCAGCGCGTCGAGCCCGGGTTGCGGGGGTTGTAGCCGGTCATGTCCACGGCGAAATAGCCGTTATTGATGCGATCTTCCCGCTGGTCGAGCACCACGTACAGCTTACTCAATGACTTGCCGGCGGCATCAGAGAGCTTGCGGATCGGCCGGTAACCGGCCTGCCAACCCTGCAACGCCGGGGGGTTGAGGAAACCGTTCATCGAGATGCTCCGCACACGCGGCAACTGCTTGCCTCCGTGTCGCGACGTGCTCATGTCGGCGGGACACTTCCACACACCGAGACTCCGGTGGTAAGGCCACAGGTGGCTCTGCATGAGGTAAGCCGTGTTGGTGTTGTCCGGCACCGACTGCGCGTAGTTGAGCCAGCCTCGCACCCACGACCTGTTGCGCGTGGGGAATACAGCATTTGGCACAAGTTGGCCGTCGTTGTCGTCCGTGTACATCGTCCACGAGAAACTCATCTGCCGCAGGTTGTTCATGCAGCTGATGCCGGTCGCCTTGGCCTTGGCCTTGGCCAGGGCCGGCAGCAGCATGCCGGCGAGGATCGCGATGATGGCGATTACCACCAGCAGTTCAATCAGCGTGAAGCCGTTTGTTTTTCGATTGGCTAAATGTATTGTCATATAGTCGGTTCAACGGAACCTTAATCGTCCTCCTCACCGCAGCAGGCCTTGCACTTGTCCATGACTCTGGCCAAGACTAGGCCGACCAGAAACTCTCCAATAATCATTTTTTTACCGATGAGATTTCCTTTCGGTTATTTATCACACGAAGACTCCCCTCATCCACCCCCAAACGCAACGCCAAATCCCACTAGTTTGCCGTGGTTCTTTTCGATTGCTTGACCATTCCTTGGCATTTCGACAGTCTCTGCCGAACCAAATTTTTCATGATCATGACTATGCAAACCGCTGCCGGTAAAATGCTGTTTCCCGAGGTTCAAGCCTTCCTTTCCAAGAAAGTTCACGGCGCCGTGATCGACGGCCAGGAGGTGACCGCCTCTAATGGGGATACCTTCGACACCCACGACCCCGGGACAGGGGAAAAACTCGCCATCGTGTCCAACATGCAACCGGATGACGTCGAACGAGCCGTTGCCGCCGCGCAAAAGGCATTCGACGAAACCGACTGGGCGCGCCTGCCGGTGAACGAACGCGGTGTGCACCTCATGCGCCTGGCAGATGCCGTGGAGCAACGCAAATCCATCATCGCACAAATTGAGGCGCTGGACTCCGGCAAGATCGAGGCTCAGGCAGCTGATGATGTGCAAAACTTTATTGATACCATCCGATATTTTTGTGGCCTCGCACAGGGACTCTCCCTGGATACCGCCATTCCAGTAGCCGGTCATGAGGCGTCCGTGGTGCGACATGCCTGGGGTCCGTGCGGCTTTATTGTACCCTGGAACTTTCCATTTCTGCTTTGCGGATGGGGCATTGGACCCGCGATGGCCGCCGGGAACACGTGCGTAGTAAAACCAGCAGAAGACACGCCACTCTCCGCCCTTTACGTAGCGCACCTTGCAAAGGAAATCGGCATCCCGGATGGCGTGATCAACGTCATTCCTGGTGTGGGTGAGGTAACCGGCGCGGCGCTTTCCAAGAATCCTAATCTCTGCCGGATGTCCTTCACCGGCTCACCTGAGGTGGGTCGTTTGGTGGCCAGGGAGTGCGGCCAAAACCTGATCCCGGTGAAACTTGAATTGGGTGGTAAGGGAGCAGCCGTCATCTTCGATGATGTCGACATCCCAGAAGCCGCCGACAAACTCGCCCAAGCCATAACCTTCCACGCCGGGCAGGTTTGTTGCGACGCCACACGGTGGCTGGTGCAGAAAACCATTTATGATGATTTCGTAAATGCTGCCGTGGACCGACTCAAGGCAGTGCAGATCGGGCATCCCCTTGGCGACGGCACACAAATGGGTCCGGTTGTCAGTGAAGTTCAGTATAAACGAGTGCTCGGTTATCTGGAGAAAGGCACGGCGGCCGGCGCGGAAACCGTGCTCGAGGGCGGCGCTGTCCAGGTCGAGGGCTGTGCCGGTGGGCATTATGTCAAACCGGCATTGCTCGCCGGTTCACTGGATAATGTCGCCGCCCGCGAGGAAATCTTTGGGCCGGTCGCCTATCTCGCGTCGTTCAACGATGAAAGCGAAGGTATCCGCCTGGCCAACAACACCGACTACGGGCTGGCCAACAGCGTGTGGTCCAGCGACCTCGCCCGATGCAAACGTGTGGCCTCTCAATTCGAGACAGGAAACGGCTGGATCAACTCACACAACGTGGTCGTGCACGGCGTCCCGTATGCCGGAGCCAAAAAAAGCGGCATGGGCGGTGGTGTCGGGAGCCTGGAAACCCTGCTCGACTATTACCGAAACATCTCCGTCATCCGGCCCCTGTAAGGCTGTAAAACGCCTGCCTTGTCGCTAAGAAATTCAAAGGATAAGCGTTTTACCTACTTGAAAAAATTGGGTAAAATGCTTATCCTAAACTTTTTAGCTAATTCAGCCCCTAGGTAAAAACTCTCAACTAAAATATATTTGTAACTCTTAAACTATATACGTTCTATGAGACTGTCCGTCAGCTTAAAACTTCATTGCTTCGTGTTCCTAGGTGCCTTTCTCCTTTTCACTATGGAACCTTTGGTCGCCAGGGTAATTCTTCCCGTATATGGGGGATCCTTCCATGTATGGACGACAACACTAACTTTTTTTCAGGGCATCTTATTTTTCGGTTATGTATATTGCCATCTCATTTCCAAGCGTCTAGGTGGGTGGCACCTGGCACTCGTGGCGACTCCCCTAGTGTGGCTTCCACTAGTGAATCAGATCGGCATTACGCCCCCTGGCGATGAAAATCCGGTTTGGTTCCTCATGTTTCAGCTAACCCTTCACGTAGCCCTACCCTTTGGGATACTGGCTACGACTAGCGTGATCGCCCAGTCATGGTTCATCCGCAGCGAGACCAGCGGCAGCTCCCCGTACACTCTATACGCCAGTTCAAACGCAGGCTCACTGTTGGCCCTTCTGGCTTACATCGCCCTCTGCGAGCCTCTATTAGGTCTAAGCGTCCAGCGTAACCTTTGGTACGCAGGATATATTTCCTATGTCGTACTTGCCTGGTATTGCTGGCGAATGGCGGCCAACACACGGGAGAAGGAGCGCTCAACGGTTCTTCCTTCAAGCGATATCAAGGCGAGTACCCTAGTCAGCTGGCTCCTTCTAAGCGCTCTTCCTTCTGCATTCATGCTGGCCGTGTCTAATGCCATTACCCTTGAGCTTGGCTCGGTGCCTCTTGTTTGGGTCCTGCCCTTGGTCCTCTATCTGCTCAGCTATGTATTCACCTTCAGCCGGAGGCAATGGATTTCCCCAACCTTGCTTCACGCCTTTTGGCCTGCAGCTTCAATATGGGGGCTGTGCTCCTTTTATTCTCCCTCACTCGGCTCTCCTTGGGAACTTGTTGCGCATTTAGTAGCCCTTTTTGCCTTAGCGATGGTTGGGCATGGTGAGTTGCATCGGCTTCGTCCGTCTAGCGATCAATTGACAGTTTTTTATCTGGCGATAGCCCTCGGTGGCTGGATAGGCGGCATGGCGGTAAGCCTAGTCTCCCCCGTTGTATTCAATAGCTTGGCCGAATATCCCATTATTATAGGGGTCTTTGCCTTAACAATACTAATCCTTAGAAAAGGAGATCTTCCGGGCTCCTTGAGAAGCCAACCGATTTTATCAGGTTTAGGAGCAGGCTTGGCTGTAGCCCTGCCATTCCTAATTGGGACAAAAAATATAAATGAAGAGGATAAAGTGATCCATCAATATCGCAACTACTATGGAATCTACAAGGTAGTTGATCATCATTTAAACCCGTATCAAATATTTCCCAACTGGTCAGAAAAGGATCCTCTTTTTTCTGGAAAAGCTCCTATTCTGCGAACCCTATCGCACGGCTCAACTGTTCACGGGGCCCAGATCATACATCCTTATACCCAGAAATATCCGCTCTCATATTACCATGGTGAAGGTCCGTTAAAGGATGTATTTAGCGAAACTATGGAACCGCGTAATGTGGCTATTATCGGCTTGGGTGTCGGGGCATGCGCGACTTACTTCAATGAAGGAGAGTCGCTCACATTCTATGAATTGGATCCATATATCGAGGATATTGCAAGCGATCGATTTACTTACTTGGATGACTGTAAAGCTAAGGTAACAACTGTGCTGGGAGATGCCCGTATTCAGTTGGAGCAAGCCCCAGATCATTCCTATGACATTATCATGGTGGATGCCTTCAGCAGCGATGCCATTCCCACACACTTGCTTACAAAAGAGGCGTTCTCTCTCTACGAGCAGAAACTGGCTCCTCAAGGCAAACTGGTCTTCCATATTACTAACCGGTACTATGACCTGCTGGGAGTCATCAAGTCTACCAGTGCAGAACGTTGGGAAGCTCTAGCCAAGAAGAGTAACGGAAAACTTAAACCTTTCCAGGATCATGCGCTCTACTGTGTTCTCCATCGTAAGGGCCACGATGTCTCTTCACTGCGCGCAGCGAGCTGGCTCTCCTTGGATGACTACCAGTACGAATGTGCACCTTGGAGCGATGACTACATCAACACCTTAAGACCTCTATACATAATGCTGCTTCGTTCCCAGTAGCGAACCTAATGATAGACGATGAATGGGTTGGGGCGCATCGAAATATTACCCCCGCAGCACAAAAAACCGTTAAATCAGGCCAACGGCTAAAATGGCACCGAAATTACCGCTTTGCGGTACTTCTTGAACATCATTTAAAAAACCCTTGCAAAAAAACTCAAAAAAATGAGCTTTGAGCGTGTTATGAAACACATACTAATCACAACAATCGCAACTGTGTTTTTGGTGGGCTGTGGCGAGTCACAGCAGTCGTCTCCTTCTTTAGAAACACAACCCGCTGAACCTGATGCCGAAGTTGTAAGCTCAGAACCACCGACGAGTAATAATGAAAAGTGGGAAATTAAGACATCCTCCGGGAAGATTCTTGAAGGATGGGAGCCATATGCTTATGACAGCAATGATGAATTTGATCCGTTCCTCCTGCGCCGTCGCACTTCTGGCAATTGGGATGGTAAGCAAAAGTGGGAAATTAAGACATCCTCCGGAAAGATTCCTGAGGGTTGGGAGCCATATGCTTATGACACCAACGATGAACAAGATCCGTTTCTCCTCCGCCGTCGTACATCTGGCAATTGGGATGGTAAGCAAAAGTGGGAAATTAAGACATCCTCCGGAAAGATTCCTGAGGGCTGGGAGCCATTTGGTTATGATAGTAACGATGAACAAGATCCGTTCCTCCTCCGCCGACGTACTTCTGGCAATTGGGAGGGTAAGCAAAAGTGGGAAATTAAGACATCATCCGGAAAGATTCCTGCAGGCTGGGAGCCATATGCTTATGACACCAACGATGAACAAGATCCGTTTCTCCTTCGGCGTCGCACGAATGGCGATTGGGATGGAAAGCAACAGTGGGAAATAAAGACATCATCCGGAAAGATTCCTGAGGGCTGGGAGCCATATGCTTATGACACCAACGATGAATTTGATCCGTTCCTCCTCCGGCGTCGTGTCAAATAAAAAAGGTCGTCGGTTCGACCACGAACTAACGACCCCCAAATGACTTTTACATCATTTAAGCAGGGAACCTGTAGCGTGAACTACTGGCGTTATCCCCGCCGTCCTGACAATGCCTTAGCGTCGTGGTTTATGCAAACAAAAGGTTCAATGCCTGGCCCAACGGCCCCAAACACGCAGATACTCGGGGATGATAAGTTCCCCGTCCTCGTTTGTGTCCAGCGCCTTGAAAACCCCGTTGGCCAATTTCTGATCCTTTAGCTTTCCACTGGCCAAGAGTTCCTTTGCGGTCAACCTGTTGTTACCGTTGGCGTCCATGCCACCAAATATCAACTTAGCCTCGTCAGTGATAAGTCGATTTTCGACATACTCAGCTTCGGAGACAAAGCCGTCATTGTTTGAGTCAGATGCGTGAAAGATGCCCTGTCTTGATTGAGGGGTTAGATAGGCGCCGTTCTCGATATATTCCTTTTTTGAATGTCGTCCGTCCCTATCAGCATCAGTGAAACCGAAGACACGACGGTAATTAGCCAATTCGCGTTCGGTACCCCCATGCCGCCCATGTGCGCCAAAAAGCTTAAGAATCTCACGAGATGAAACTCCTTCAATTTGCTTTGCAACCGGCGGAAGTGGCTTTAACGGCTGGATGAGAGATGCAGGAGAGCGATCTGGGATACCACTGCCACCTCTGCCGCCCCGATTGCCACCAAAGTTAGGGCGCAATTCTTCTGCTGTGAGCTTGTTGTCCTTGTTTTTGTCGAGTTTCTTGAGGGCAGCGACAGATCCGTTAATTTCCGCGTCGGAGATTTCCCCATTACCGTCGGCGTCAAGCGCGGTCATGATTGGAAGCACGCGCATCATGTCGCCTCGTCCAGCCTGCCCGCCGAATTGAAGGCGTCGTCCGCGATCTTCGCCTCGCTCCCCGCGTTCAGGACGTTCACGACCAGCGTCACCACTTCGACCGCCACCCTCACGTCCTCCGCGTTCCTGTGCGGTTGCATTACCAGTCACCATGCCAAGACAAGTAGCCATCATTAATCTTAAAATCAAATTGTTCATCGCATCAAAATAAGATCAATTTTAATTTACGTTATTAACGTTTACTTAGTTACAACTTAACGATGTATCGTTTTATACAGCAAACCATATGGCAAACCATAGCCCTCCGGCAACGGCTTTTCTTTCAGGCTTGGCCGGAGTGCTTTATGGTGCGCTGAGCATGACTTCGACAAATGAACCGCTTGGCCAAGCGTACCGCACTGAGGGGGACATCAACCTTTCCGACCGCCGCCTCGTCTGGCAAAAGTCAAACGTGGACAATGCGACGTGCAAAACACTAGAGCGCGACTCAGCATCCTTTCTGCATCAATCCCTCTCCACGCCGTGCCTCACCGAGTTGACTGGCTGCGAAGGCATCTACCTGACAGATGCCGCCGGTAGACGCTACATGGATTTTCACGGAAACAGCGTTCATCAGGTCGGCCACGCGCATCCCAAAGTCATTGAGGCGGTCAAGCGGCAACTAGACGAGTTGGCCTTCTGCCCCCGGCGATTCACCAACCAACCCGCCCTCGCCCTCGCCGAGCGCCTGGCCAAGCTAGCGCCGGACAATCTGGCCAAGGTGCTGTTCGCGCCGGGCGGCACAGCGGCCATCGGCATCGCGATGAAACTCGCCCGCTACGTCACTGGTCGGCACAAGACGATCTCAATGCTCGACTCGTTTCATGGAGCGTCGCTGGATGCCATCTCGATCGGAGGCGAGGCTCTGTTTCGCGACGGACTCGGCCCGCTTCTGCCCGGCTGTTTTCACGTCGCTTGGCCAAGCGCGGCGGCGGACGCCGAGGCCATCGAAAAGATCCTCGTCGAGGAGGGCGACGTCGGCGCGGTCATTGCCGAGCCGATGCGCTGCACCACGATCAACCGTCCGCCGGATGCGTATTGGCGGCGCGTGCGAGAGTTGTGCGATCGACACGGCGCGTTGCTCATCTTCGATGAAATCCCGCTTGCTCTCGGTCGTACCGGTCGAATGTTTTGCTGCGAACACAGCGGCGTAACGCCGGACATCCTCGTACTCGGTAAGGGGCTCGGCGGCGGCGTGATACCGATGGCCGCAACAATCACCCGGGCCGATCTCGACATCGCGCCGCAGCGTGCGCTGGGCCATTACACGCACGAAAAAAGCCCAGTCGGCGCCGCGGCAGCGCTGGCCACTCTCGACGTGATTGAATCGGAAAACCTGCTCGAGCATTCAAGTAAATTGGGGGCCGAAACACTAGAGCAGTTACGCAAATTGCAGCAACGCCACAACGCCATCACCGACGTGCGCGGCCTCGGTCTCGCGATGGGCGTGGAAGTGAGCAGCCCCGACACCGCCGAGCGCATATTATACGACTGCCTCGAAAACGGACTAAGCTTTAAAGTCTCCGGCGGCACCGTGCTCACCCTCACCCCGCCCCTAACCATCACCGACGAGCAGATGGCCAGTGCCCTCGCCATCCTCGACAAGGCGCTTGGGCGGCTTTAGCGAGTGTGTGCCCGGGTGGCTTGCATCAGTTGCTGCATCCCCTTGAGCACTTTTTTGGCTGAGTCTCGCTTGGCCAGATTGGTGTATTCGTCGGGGTCGGACTTGTAGTCATACAACTCCACGCCGTGTTTTCCGTCACCCCACACTGTGTAGCGGTAGCGCTCGGTGCGAATGGTGTGGCCAAGTTGATTGTTTTTTTTGACTCCGGGAATCTTTCCGCGTATTCGCGTCACCGTGAAGGCGGCTTGGCGCACCTTGGCCTTGGGGTTATTCAGCACTGGCATGAGGTTTAAGCCATTGAGGTGAGTCGGCTTGGCCAAGCCGCAAAGGCCGGCCAGCGTAGGATAGAGATCGATCAATTCAACGAGCGAGTTGCTGGCTTGACCAACGTTTTTCATACCGGGGATGGAGAGGATAAGAGGGACGCGCGCGCTGCCCTCAAACAGGTCACTCTTCTGCCAAAGACCATGCTGGCCAAGGTGGTAGCCGTGGTCAGAAAAGAAAACGACGATTGTGTTGTCAGCGAGTTTGAGCCGGTCAAGCGCGTCCATCAGTTTGCCGACGCAGGCGTCCATCAGCGAAATCGACGCATAGTAGGCCTGAATAATTTCCCGGCGCTTGGCCAGGGACAACTCGCGCTGGTGCACCCGGTCGGCAAGCGCGGCGGGCGGGATGTCGTCGCGGTCGCCGGCCTTCTCCATCACGGGATCGATCTTGTCGAGCGGATACAGATTAGCGTAGTGCGCTGGGGCGACGTACGGGGTGTGCGGCCGGAAGAAGCCCATCGCCAAAAAAAACGGCTTGCCAGTTTTGTCAGGGTGATTTTCCTCGATCAACCGTATCGCCTCAAGTGCGCCCTTGCCGTCGGTGTGATCCTCGTCGCGGCTCTCGACGATGCGCCAACTCAGCGTGCCACCATATTTTCCCTTCTGCAACGTGGCGACCGAATCGAGCTCGGTGCGGTCAATGCCGATTGGGTTGGCTACCGTGTTCCACGATGCCGCATCGTCCTTGCCGTCGGTTCCGATTTGCAGCGGCACGCCGTAGTGATAAATCTTACCGACGCGGGCGGCGAAGTAGCCGTTGTTCATGAAATGCTGCGACAGAGTGGTAATGTCCGGATGGCGTTCGCGGAAGTCACCTGCGTTGGAGAGCACTCCGGTTTGCTCTGGATACAGGCCGGTCATGAGCGAGGCACGGCTTGGGTTGCAAACGGGGTACTGGCAGTAGGCGCGGTCGAAACGCATGCCGCGGCTGGCCAATCGGTCTATGTTCGGCGACTGGACGAGCGGGTGGCCGTAGCAGCCAAGGTCGTTGTTAAGGTCGTCCACAGCGATGAAAAGGACATTCGGCTTGGCCTTGGCACCGAAGCCCGAATTAGCCAGGCAGAAAACAGCGAGCACGGTCGCATGAAATAAAAGCCTGATACTGAATAACATAAGCAAAATATAAAAGGAAACGAGCTGCATCGAAAGGATATTCCTAGGCAAAAACGCATGAATTCGAATGAAAAAAAGTATTTACACCACCACAGTGTAAAGGCAGCTTGCCCGCGTCCGAGGCTGGGTCGGCTGTTCGGCCACCACCCCAATCTATGAAATTAAATTATCGTTTTCAGGACTTGCGTTGGACAAGCGCAATATTCCTCACCGCCACCATGTTGAGCACGCTCGTTGGCTTGCCTATTTTCCTCTACCACTTCGGTGGACAAATTAACTGGTGGCTTCACGGTGTCATGTTCGTCGGGATGTTCATTGCATCGGGCTTGAGCATCACGCTGGGTTATCACCGGCTGTTCTCGCACATCGCGTTCAAGGCCAAGTGGCCGGTGCGGCTGTTCACCCTCATTTTCGGCGCCACGGCGATGGAAAACTCCGCACTTGAGTGGTGCTCGGACCACCGACGACACCACAAGCACACCGACGACGATAACGATCCGTACAACATCCAGCTTGGCTTCCTTCATGCGCATATTGGCTGGGTGGTCTTCCGCCCGATCGGCGGTGACGTGCCGCTGACCAATGTCAACGATTTGAAAGCCGATCCGCTGGTTCGGTGGCAGCACAAATGGTGGGGGGTGATCGGGATCGTGGTCGGCTTTGGACTCCCGGCCCTCATTGGCTATCTCTCCGAGGGGGGCATCGGCGCGGCGGCAGGGTTGCTCATCGGCGGCGTGGCGCGCCTGTTGATGGTGCATCACATGACCTTTTTCATCAACAGCCTCTGCCACACACTCGGCGGGCAACCATACTCGAACCGTTGCTCCGCAAAGGACAGCTGGTTCATGTCGCTGTTCACCTTCGGCGAGGGTTACCACAATTTTCACCACGAGTTCCAGCACGACTACCGCAACGGCGTCAAGCCGTGGCAGTTCGACCCAACCAAGTGGAGCATCCGCCTGCTTGAGATAATTGGACTCACCTCGAACCTGCGCCGTGTCCCAAGCGAGACCATCGAAATTACCGAGATCAGGGAAACAGAGCGACGACTCGACGAACGGCTTTCCGCACAGAAAGAAACTATCTGCGGGAAAGCCCAGCGCTTATTCACTGATGCGCAGGAGGAACTCGCAGCAGCGCAGAAAACCTGGGAGAAATCCAAGAAAGAATACGCCCTCGCACTTCGCCAGCAGATCGATACCACCAAAGAGCAAATGAACGAACTGCAACAACAACTGGAGCAGGCCGTGCTGGACCTTCGCAAAGCCATAAGCGATTGGCACGACGCCCACCAGGGGCTGGTCCTCAAACTTGTCTAAACCGGGCGCTTGGCCGGTTTTATTCTCCGGAATGGCACCTCGCGAGCCGTTTTTCTTTTAAGACCCCCTACCTGAGTATCGACTCAGTCAATACATCCATTGATTTTATCAATGACCCGGTTTTGGCGAACCTGCAATAATATAACGCCTGCCAGTCATTGCTGGCTCATTGCTCAACAGCCCCGTCTGCGAGAAATCGCGGGCGGGGTAACTTTTTTATTCGATTGCACCCGGACAAGCGCAACAACGGGTTTGCCTCCTCCCTACCCTTCCCTCACCATCCGGCCACGACAATGTTTCCAATAAAAATCAAACAGTTCACTAAAACAATTCCGGCGGTGTTGGCGTTAGCCTTTGCCGGCTCGGCAGTCGCCAAAGATTCCAAAACACTTGATGTTTACTGGGTGGACGTCGAAGGCGGCGGCGGCACACTGATCGTCACGCCCGCCGGCGAGTCGATCCTCATCGACACCGGCATGCCGGGCGGCCGAGACCCAGACCGGTTGCACCAAGCCGCCACCCAGGTCGCCGGTGTGAAACAGATCGACCACCTCATTGTCACGCACTTTCACATCGACCACTTCGGCGGCGCGGCAGAGTTGTCGCAAAAAATGCCAATCAAAAACGTGTGGGACAACGGCATCCCGGAACGCGATCCCGACGGCAAGGCCAACTCCAATTTTTTGCTCCGCATTAAGCCGTATCGAGGCATGACCGTCGGCGAGCGCCACATCATCCAGCCCGGCACCGAGTTGCCCCTCAAGCAAACGAACGGCACTGCCAAGCTGCGGGTGCGCTGCGTCGCCGCGATGAAGAAGTTCGTGGCGGTACCCGATGCAACTCAGCGCAATCCCCTCACCGACAAAGTCAAATGGGTTGCCGAGGACACTACCGACAATGCCAACAGCATCGCCGTAATCGTCGAGTTGGGCGACTTTCGCTTTTGGGACGGCGGCGACCTCACGCAAAACACCGAGGCACGGCTCGTCACACCATACAATCGAGTCGGCACCGTGGACGTCTACCAGGTGAACCATCACGGACTCGACTTCAGTAACAACGCTGTATTTGTCCAAAGCCTAGCGCCAACCGTCTCGGTGATGAATAACGGCGTGACAAAGGGCTGCGGCGCGGCGGCCTTTGCCGCCCTCAAGAGCGCCAGGGTCAAGGCAATGTATCAGCTCCACAAAAACCTGCGCGACGATATCGAAAATAACACAACGAACGAATTCATCGCCAACCTTACACGAGACTGCGACGCGCATCACATCCACATGTCCGTCGCTCCCGACGGCAAACTGTACACTATCAGCATCCCCGACAAGGGCCACACCAGCATTTACAAAACCCTCAGGAAATAACTGAGACCACCGGTCAAATGTAAGCCGGGCGACATGATTTACCTAGACCATCTCACCACCACGCCGCCGCTGCCGGATGTGCTCGATGCCATGCAGCCTTGGCTGCGCGGACAGTTCGGCGCGCCGGCCTCACTGCACCAGCTTGGCCTCGAGGCACGCGATGGCATCGACGCGGCGCGAGAGCGCTTGGCCAAGCTGGTGAATGCCGCCGAGCCGGAGGAAATCATTTTCACCTCCAGCGGCACCGAGGCGATCAACCACGCGGTCAAGGGCGCCGCCTTGGCCAACCGCCGGTTCGGCAGCCACATCGTCACCACCGGAATCGAGCATCCTGCTGTGATTGGCTCCGTCGCCTGGCTTGAGAGCCAAGGCTTCAGCAGCACAAGAGTCAGCGTCGATGGCCAGGGCCGGGTCGATCCCAATGTGCTTGGGCGCGCGATGACCGACGAGACAATCCTCGTTTGCCTGCACCATGCAAACCTCGACCTTGGCACGGTGCAGCCGGTCGCCGAGGTGGCCGAGCTCACCAGCGAACTGGGTATCCCTTTGTTCGTCGATGCAACCGCCAGCGGCGGCTGGCTGGCGACGGATGTGCAGCAACTCGGCGCTGATTTACTGGCCTTGGCGCCGCACCGATTCTACGGCCCGAAAGGGGTGGGCGTGCTTTACAAAAAACGGCGCACACGAGTGGAGAACCTCATCCACGGCGGTGTGCAGGAAAACGAGTTTCGCGCCGGAACAGAAAACGTAGCCGCGATCGCGGGTGCCGGAATCGCCGCGGAACGCGCCGCCGCCTCGCTTGGCCAACGCGCCTCGCAAGCAGCCAAGCTGCAAGTGCGGCTGCTCGAAGGCATTAGCCAAGCAGTCGAGGGAGTTTACTTGAACGGCCCCGAGCCGGGCGACGGACGGCTGCCGCACCAGCTCAGCCTCAGCACCGGGGGTGTCGAGGGCGAAGGCCAGGCGCTTATGCTCGACTTGCGAGGCGTTGCCATCGCCGCCGGGGCGGCTTGCACGACCCGGTCGATGCGCATGCCCCCCGCCCTGCGCGCCATCGGCCGCGACGCCGACTTGGCCAAGGGCACGACACTTTGGGGCATCGGCCGCGACACCACCGAGGCGGAGATCGACCGGGCGATCGAGTTGTTCGCGGAAGTCACTGCGAAGTTGCGCAACATGTCGCCAGTGCAGTGATTTATCGGCGGAGTGGGCGAAGTCGCTTGAACCTCGACTGCATACCGTGGTAAGCAGAGCGCGCGTAACTTATCGCGACATGGCTGAAATCGAAGAGAAATACGAGGACAACGTCACTGGCAAATTTTTTGTGGATGAACAGTGCATCGACTGTGATCTCTGCCGCGAGACTGCACCATCCTGCTTCACCCGCAACGACGACGGAGGATATTCCTTCGTCCACAAACAACCCGACAACGAGGAGGAAGAGGTACAGTGCCGAGAGGCGATGGAAGGCTGCCCGGTGGAAGCCATCGGCGACAACGGCGCTGGCTAACTCTTCACTCCGTTTTTCAATCGGCCTTTTGTAACCGACGTCGCAGCATCTCCAATGCCTGATGCACCGTTGCGAGCTTGAACGTCTCGCGGTCGTACGGGTGGAATTTCCGGATCGCGAGCGGCCGACTGTCTTTCGAGGCCAAGCCCAGCCAGACGGTGCCGACCGGCTTGTCCGCCGTGCCGCCGTCCGGCCCGGCGATGCCGGTGACAGAGAGGGCATGGTCAGCCCCACTCACCTCGAGAGCGCCCTCGGCCATCTCAACGGCCACCTCTTTGCTCACCGCACCGTACTGCGCCAGAGTTGACTCGTTCACGCCGAGCAGTATTTGCTTCATCTCGTTGCTGTACGTCAGCATGCCACCGGCGAAGATGGTTGATGCACCGGGCACGTTGGTGATGTGGTGCCCTAGCAAACCGCCTGTGCACGACTCGGCCACGACCAAGGTCTCGCCGGTGTCGATCAGGCGCCCAACCACCACCTGCTCAATCGTCTCGTCGTCGGTGCCGTAGATTTGCTTGTCGATCGCCGCGCGGATCGTTGCCTCAGCCTCTGCGATGAGGGACGGGGTTTTCGGGCCACTCCCACTGAGACGGATGTCCACCTGCCCGGTGCGCGCGCAAAAGCCAAGGTCGAGCCCGCGATCCATCAGCGGCTTGAGTTGCCCAAGCAGCATCTCCTCCACCATCGACTCACCGATGCCGAGGCTGCGAAGTGTCAGGCAATGAAACGCCTGCTCGAGCGGCAGGTGTTTCTTAATGAACGGCAGCCCCTGGTCGTCGACCATCGGACGCAACTCGCGCGGTGGCCCCGGCAGCATCAGCAGCCAAGCCGGTTTGCCGCTTTCGTGAAACGTGTTCGGCGACACCTCGATGGCCAAGCCGGGGGCGGTTCCATGTTCGTTGGGAAACACCGCCGCGCCTTTTGGCACCTGCGCCTGCACCAGCACCGACTCCGGCATGGGGCGGTTACGCCGCTCAAAGAAGCTCTCGATGTGCGAGGCGATCGAGTCGTCCCGGCAAAGCGGCCGGGCCAGCAGAACGGCAATCAACTCACGCGTGATGTCATCGGACGTCGGGCCAAGTCCGCCAGTGGTGATGACGAGCCTGGAACGCCCAAGCGCGGTTTGCACCGCCTCACGAATCGCTTGACCTGTGTCCGGCACAGTGACCTGACGGGAGATGGTGTAGCCGCTGACGGCGAAGCGTTGGCCAAGCCACTGTTGGTGTGTGTTGAGTACGCGGCCAAGCAGTAACTCGGTACCGGTGGTGATAAGTTCGATCTCCATCCTTGGCCAGCCAATATCATGGCAAGTCGAGGGCAAGGGCAAGCTTGGCCAAGCGTTACTTCATCAGGTTGAAGGTGGCCTGTAGCACCTCCGAGTCCGGCTTCCCTTCGAACTTGACCTGGGCGGCATCGATGACGCCGGCCTCGAGCGCATTCTTGGTCGGCCGCTGAATCTGGTAAAAAATGCCGAACCGGCCCGGGAAATCCTCGCTGGCCAAGGCGTACGCCGCAGCCTCATCGGTGGGGTCATGATCCTCCGGCATGAGCTTGAATTCGCCTCCCTTGCGGGGGTTGGAGCTGTCAAATGCGCCCGCGAAAAACTCGGTGCACTCGCTCAGGCACTCGATAAAACTGAAGCCGTCGTGATCCATCGCGGCGTCCATCATCTCGAGAAGGTGCTTGGGATTGGTGTGCGTCGCACGGGCCACGAACGTCGCCCCGGCCGAGATGGCAAGCTTCATCGGGTTGATCGGCTGGTCGAACGCGCCCCAATTGTCGGTCTTGCTCTTGAATCCCAGCGGCGAGGTGGGCGAGGTTTGTTTCTTGGTCAGGCCGTAAACGAAATTGTCCATGACCAAGTAGGTCATCTTGACGTTTTTGCGTGCGGTGTGGACGAAGTGGTTGCCGCCGATGGAGAAGGCGTCGCCGTCGCCGCCGAAGGTGAACACGTGCAGGTCCGGTCGCGAGATGGAAAGTCCGCTGGCGAAGGACAACGCACGACCGTGAATGTAGTGCACGCCGTGTGCCTGCACAAAGTACGGGAACCGGCTGGAGCAGCCGATGCCGGCCACGGTACTCACTCTCTCATGGGGGATGTTCCGCTTCTGGATCAGCTTATAGTAGATGGAGAGCACGGAAAAATCACCGCAGCCTGGGCACCAGGTCGGGTTATCGGCGGTGATCTCTTTTTTGGTCACCGGTTGGCGTTCCCCGGCGTCCTGAGTGGGTTGCTCCATTGTTGCGGTGTCGCTCATGTTGTTAAAAATTGTATCAAGCTGTGGCGGCTTCTTCTTCCAAACGCGCTTTAACGCGCTCAATAATTTCCGAAACTTTCCAGCGGCGGGCGGCTGTCTTGTTGATGCCTTTGATGCGCGCATCGGCAAACCGGGCGCGGAGCACGCCGGCCAACTGGCCGTAGCCGTAGACACCGCCGTCGTTCATCTCGATGACATAGACCGAATTGAACCTCGAAAAAATGGTATCCAAGCCGTTCGGCAACGGGTTGATGTGCTTGATGTGCAACGCAGACAAGGCTTCGCCATTGTTGCCGAGTTCTTCCACCGCCTCAAGGAGCGGCCCCTTAGTCGACCCCCAGCCCACCAGCAGCACATCACCGGAGTCCGCCCCGTACACCTCCGGGGCAGGCAACTCATCCGCAAGTGTCTTGAGCTTGTTGCGGCGCTTTTTTGTCATCGCGATATGGTTCGCCGCATCACCGCTGGGATGCCCCCACTCGTCATGCTCCAAGCCGGTCACCACGGGGTAACGGCCATCCTCAATCCGCGTGCCAGGAGCCCGATGTTGGCTGGGCCTATCTCCGGACGACAAGTCATACGGCTTGTGCGACGGAACGGGGCTCAAGTCCAGTTCAATATTCTTACAAATCGTTTTCAGATCCGGCTCGTTGAAAGCCTCGATGCGAGTCGCTATGGCCTGGTCGCTGAGTACGAACACGGGGACGCTGTATTTGCGCGCAATATTCACCGCCTCGATGGCGGTATAAAAACAATCCTCAACATCGGATGCGGCCAGCACCACACGGGGCGAGTCGCCGTGGCCACCGTACAAAGCAATATTGAGATCTGACTGCTCGACATCGGTCGGCAACCCGGTGGAGGGGCCGCCCCGCTGCACGTCGATCACCACCAACGGTATCTCCGCCATGACCGCCCACCCAATGGCCTCTGTCTTAAGTGAAATGCCCGGGCCGCTCGAACCCGTGACCGCCACGTGCCCACCGTAGCTCGCGCCTATCGCCATCGAGACGGAGGCTATCTCATCCTCGCACTGGATGAACGAGCCGCCGTACTTGGGCAACTCGCGCCGGAGTAATTCCATGATGTCCGACCACGGCGTGATGGGGTAACCGGCGCCAAAACGAACCCCTGCGGCGATCAGCCCGTAGCCAATCGCCTCATTACCGGACATCACCACTTGGTTCGAACGCTCAGCACCGCCCCTAGCTAGGCGAAACAGATTGGAGATGTCGTTAGACTGATAACGACAACCAGCCTGGAAGGCGTCCATCGCCGTCTTCAGGATGCTTTTGCTCTTGCTCCCAAACCGCTCGGTGATTAGCCGCTCGAGCTTCGCTGTATCGAGGCTGAACATCCCAGCGATCAATCCGAGCGCAAAAATGTTCTTACCCTTGTCACGGGCAGTGCCGCCGATCGCCTCGACTGTCAGGCTGGAGATGGCGATACCAATGTGGCGATACTTGGTCAGCCATTCTTCACACGGCTCCACGTGGTCGCTGTCGTAAACCAGAACGCCCCCCTTGGTCAGGTTATTGACATGATCATCGTACGAGTGCTGGTAAAAGGCAAACAGCACGTCGGCTTTATCACCGGGGCTGATCACCTCACCGGAGCCAAGGCGCACCTGAAAAATAGACGCCCCACCCGAGATGGTCGACGGGATCGTCATCATGGTCATGACATCCCGCTCGCTCCTCCCCGCCAATCGCGCCAAGAACCCGCCGATGGACTGGATACCATCCTGAGAGTTGCCAGCGAGGCGAATCGTCACCTCGGAAATATTGGAAGGTTGGGAGTTGCTCCCGTTGTTTGCTTCCGAAACAGTTGTCTCGCTCATCGAGGAATTTGAATAATTTTGCACCAACCGCCTCCAAGGAACGGAACCGGCGCTGGTGAAAGTATCAATCTTTTTAGTCGTGTCAAAGGATTATCCGATCTAATGCAAAAAATTTCATTCGCTTCACCAATCCTGAAAACTTGAAACACAAACTTGACCAAGCTCACGCCCCCATCTCATCCCGAATCAGGGCCATCAAATCGCCGTACTCCTCAGCCGAGGTGAACTGTGGAAATTCCTCCTTCACTCCGTCCGGTGCCCGAAAGAGAAAGCCAACATCGGCCTCGCCCAGCATGGTCGTATCGTTGTACGAGTCGCCGGCGGCTATCACTTTGTAATTCAGCCCGCGAAACGCCGCCACGGCGCTGCATTTCTGATCTGGTTGCCGCAACCGGTAGTTGGCCACGCGCCCTTCGCCGCTTATCTCAAGCTGATGGCACAATATCGCCGGCCAAGCCAATTGCCGCATCAGCGGCCCGGCGAACTCCTCGAACGTGTCCGACAGAATGACCACCTGCGTGATCGCACGCAGCTCGTCAAGGAAAGCTCTCGCCCCCTCCAGCGGCGCAAGTGTGCCGATCACCTCCTGGATGTCCGCCAACTTCAGGCTGTTCTCGGCGAGGATAGCCAGGCGCCCGGCCATCAACTCATCGTAGTCCGGGATGTCGCGCGTGGTCAGCTTGAGCTTCTCAATCCCGGTTTTCTCAGCAAAAGCGATCCAAATCTCCGGGACTAGCACCCCCTCAAGATCCAGCGTGACGATAGTTTGTTGCTTCATGTCAGTGCCCGTTTCCAAGCGGAAACGGCACGAACTGTTGTCCGCGCCGCCGCCAAATCAATCAAGCCGAATCGCGCTTAGCCTTGTAGTAAGGGTTCAGTTGTTGTAGCCGGACTCACCGTGAACGGTGAGATCCAATCCCTCCTCTTCCTCGCTCTCAGAAGCCCGAATGCTCCCCCCGCAGATGGCCTTCACGAGATAGAGGATGATCACCGACACGATCAAGGTGTAGACGATGACGAGTCCCGAGGCTTTAAGTTGAACTAGGAATTGTGCGCCCATGCTGTACGTCTCCGCATCCGGAATGGAAATGGCCCCCTTGCCACCAAGCGTTGTTGAAGCAAAAAACGCTACCATCAACGTGCCAACCAAGCCGCCCACGCCGTGCACTCCGAAAACATCGAGCGAGTCATCATAACCGAACTTCGACTTTACCGAGGTTGACGCCACCCAGCAAATAAACCCGGCAGCTGCGCCAATGGCCAAGCCACCGATCGGTCCAACATCCCCCGATGCCGGAGTGATCGCCGCCAAGCCGGCGATAGAGCCTGTCACCGCGCCCAACACACTGGCCTTGCCGTGTTTGAGCTTTTCTGCCAACGACCACACGATAGTCGCCGTCGCGGCGGAGATATGGGTGACGAACAAAGTCTGGGCTGCGTCGCCGTTGGCCGCCAAGCCGCTGCCGGCATTGAAACCGAACCATCCCACCCAAAGCATGCCCGTGCCCATCACGCACATGGGTAGATTGTGCGGCTGGAACTGGGCCGTCCTGTACCCCTTGCGCGGCCCCAGCATGATGCAGACCACCAACGCACCTATACCAGCAGTGATATGCACCACAATGCCACCTGCCAAGTCCTTCGTCCCCCACCCCAGCATGAAGCCGTTACCACCCCAAACCCAGTTGCAGACCGGCGCATACACCAAAATCGCCCAGAGTGTCGTAAACAAAATTATCGCCGAAAACTTCATTCGCTCCACAAACGCGCCCACCATTAAGGCCGGTGCAATGATGAAAAATGTCATCTGAAATGCAATAAAGAGATACTCCGGTATCGCCTTGCCCGAGTCACCCACCGTCGAACTGGCGTCCACTCCACCAGCGAACACCTTGGCCAAGCCGCCCCAGTAAGGATTGGCCTCGCCAAACGCCAATGAATAGCCGCACACCAACCACAACACCGACATCACGGCCATGATCATAAAACAGTGCATCAACACAGAAAGGACGTTTTTGCGCCTAACCAAACCGGCGTAAAATAACGACAACCCTGGGATGGTCATAAACAACACCAACGCCGTAGCCGTAAGAATCCAAGCCGTGTTGGCCGGATTGATGGCAGCCTCGGCCTCTTGGGCCAAAGCTGTGGATGGGATCAGGCAAAGGCCTGCCAATAAGGATAGAACGCTAACGACTCTCTTCATTGGTAACTTATTTGTTTGTTGCCTTCTAGCCAGCGATTTCACCTGATTTAACGAACAGATGATCCAAAAACTTAACTAACTAAAATTCAAAGGTTTAGTAGCAAATAAAATGCCATTATGGTTTAGTTATATTAACTTAACTTGATAATGATCAGCGTCACAACGACTTATGCGCATCAAAAAGGAAACTTTCATGCGAGCGCCTCAACTCAAAAGTAATACCCTTTTTTGCAAATTGTTTCTTTTTGTTCGCTTAGGCCAGAATGACGCAACACAAACGCTTGGCATCCGGCGGATTTCTTTCGTATTAGATGAACAACGGTTACAGAGAAAATGTGCCTTCACCCAAGCGATTGGCCAAGGGACCTTCACTTATTGGCATTGTAATTGCATACCTCCAGTGATAGTCGGCCAGCTTGGCCAAGCCGAACAGTGAGTTGAGTGTAATCGAAAACGCGATTACGCAGTCATCGACAGCGAAAAAAGACTTGAAAACCATGTCATAAGCACCACTAATGGGCAGGGGCCTTGAGCAGGCCCTTGTTTTGTCGGCCAGTACGGTTTCAGGCGGCATGGCTTAATTTTTTATCCCTAAAAACATGAGTAAAGCGAAACTAGAATACATCTGGCTGGACGGCTACAAGCCGACCCAAAGCCTGCGAAGCAAGACCAAGGTCGAGACTGATTTTGGTGGAACATTGGAAGACTGCCCCGTGTGGTCATTTGACGGCTCATCAACCGAGCAGGCTGAAGGTAACGACTCCGATTGCCTCCTCAAGCCGGTTGCCCTGTTTCCGGACCCCGACAAAATCGGTACCGACAACTGGCTGGTCATGTGCGAAGTTCTCAACGCCGACGGCACCGCGCATGAATCCAACGGACGCGCTACCATCGACGACGACGACGACGATTTCTGGTTCGGCTTCGAGCAGGAATACGTCTTGTGGGACACCGACACCGATCTACCGCTTGGTTTCCCCAAAGGCGGTTTCCCTGGCCCGCAGGGTCCTTTCTACACCTCCGTCGGTGCTGCCAACGCAATCGGCCGGGACATCGTCGATGAGCATTTGCAAATCTGCCTCGATGCAGGAATCAATGTCGAGGGCATCAATGCCGAGGTCATGATGGGCCAATGGGAGTATCAGGTTTTTGCCAAGGGCGCAGCCCGATCCGGCGACGAAATGTGGGTTGCGCGATACCTGCTCGAGCGCATTGGCGAGCGTTACGGCGTCTCCATCAACCTGGAGCCGAAGCCCATCAAGGGCGACTGGAACGGCTCCGGCATGCACGCCAACTTCTCCAACGGAGCCATGCGCGACCAGGGCGGCGAGGCTATCATGAACAAGATTTGTGAGGAATTCGGCAACAATATCCAAGAGCACATCGAAGTGTACGGTGCCGACAATGACCAACGCCTGACCGGGCAGCACGAAACCCAAGCGATCGACCAGTTCTCCTACGGGGTTTCCGACCGTGGTGCCTCCATCCGCATCCCGGTGGCCACCATTGATGGCGGCTGGAAAGGTCGCTTGGAAGACCGGCGTCCAGCGTCCAACGGCGACCCGTATAAAATTTCGGCCGTCATCATTAAGACTACCAAAAAGGCTCTGGCTTAAGCCCGACCTCAATCCCTTTAAACCAAAGACCGGCGAACAACCGCCGGTCTTTTTTGTGGCCAAGCGCTGGAGCGAACCGTGTGCGCTCCCCAACCCCGCAAGCGCTTGCTCAAGCGCAACGTAATCAGAGGATCGAAACCATTTGCCTAGAACCCGTTTTCCAAGTTCGGCTGGATCTCCACGCGCACCCGCGCCAGGATAAACTGGATTTTTATGACACAGTTCTTTATTGCTGTGCGAACATCGGGGGCCATAGGCTATTTTAGTGCCTCAGGAGTACCCCTGAGGGTGCGGCAACCTGGCATGGAGAGGCCTAAGGTGCTTTGATCGACAGCCGGTGGCTGTTGTAGATGTGGAATTTCCAAGGCGGGATGAAGGTGATCGCTTCATAACAAGGATATGCAATATAATCTGCGGTAAGAAAGTTCTCTGTTCTCTATCCTAAGCTCCGAACTCCTCCCGGTTACCAAAGCGCAGGGTGCAGTTGCTCAACTGCCTTGTTGTGCCACGGTGCCAATCAGGCGCACCGCAATCACCACCGACAAAAGTAGTAGAAGAAGGCCGGATACGTGGGAAAACCGCACGAGCGTCCTGTCCGAGAACTGATTTCGCACCCGGGCACTTCCCAGCACGAGCAGCGTAAACCAGGCTGCAATGCCCAGGCCGGCACCGGCGGCACAGGCCATCCGGCTTTGCCAGGCGGTTTGCAACGTCCCGTTGGCCAGCAGCACGGCGGAAATCATGATCCAAAACAGGAGCACGTTGGGGTTCACCAGCACCCGGACGAAGCCGCTCCAAAACATCGTGTGGGGGTGCAGCCGCTGCTCGATCATCCGGGCGCGCTTACCCTGCACGGTCACGGTGTCGGTCATCAGGTAGCGGATGCCAAAGACGGTCACCGCAAGGAAGCTGATCAGCTCCACTGTCGCCCGAATCGTGGGATCCTCAAACAAACTCGCGAACCCACCGAAGGCGATGACGCAGTAGATCATTTCCATCAGCAGCGCGCCGATCGCGATGATCAGCGCCCGTGTCCGGCCGCTGTGGATGCCCACCTCCATGATGGCGACGTTGATCGGCCCCACCGGCACCGCGCACACAAACCCGGTTAACGCCCCCGCGCCAACGGCCACTGCATAATCGACCGGGGTCATCTACGGGCGCCCCTCGGCCTATTCATCGTCAAAGTCTTCCTCAATTTCCCTCCTCAACTTTCGTGACAACCGAGGTCGAACAAAACCGTAAACCAGATACGATGTGAAAATCAGCGGTAGCACGATCGGCACGAGGTATTTCCACAAAAAAACGAAACAGGCAACCACCACCACAGCGACCACAAACTTCGTAAACGGTCGGCGCGATCGAAAATCCAGTTTTTTGAATGATGGATACTTGACCTCGCTGACCATCATCACCGAAAGAAACACCAGCACCGCCAGCAGCACCCAGCGCCACGAACTGGTGGGCAAATTTTTCTCCTCCAGCCAGACGAGAAACATCGTCAATGAAGCCACCATCGCCGCTGAGGCCGGGATGGGGAACCCGAGGAACTCCCGACTGTTCCCGGAGTCCGGCATCGCTGAGAGGCAGTTGTAACGGGCCAAACGCAGCGCGCCGCAAAGCAGATAGACCGATGCCACCACCAGGCCAAGCCGTTCACTCACTACGTTAAAGTCGTGCAGGATCACCCTCTGCATCAGAAACGCCGGCGCCGCTCCAAATGAAATGATATCCGCCAGCGAATCGAACTGAAGCCCGAACGGGCTCTCCTTGCCAACCAATCGCGCGATCCTGCCATCCAGTCCGTCGAACACAAACGCCCCCAGAATCAGCCAAAGAGCGTTCTTGATTTTTTCGATGTCCGCAGCACTGAAAACCGGTCCCTCCGACCCGGTCGGATCGGGAACCACCTGCACGATGAACGTCAGCGCAAGGAACCCACACAACAGGTTGCCCGCCGTCATCAGGTTGGGCAGGAAATAAATGTGCAACCTCTCCCCGTTGGCGGGCGGGCTTGGCTCTGGCTGTTGTGTTTCGTCGCTCACGTTGCTGCGGGCGCGTCACCGGCGTGCACGCGATCCTTCCAGACGTAACGGAACATCAGCGTCCGCAGCGCGGCGGTCAATGGAATGGCCAACACGCCGCCAATGACCCCTCCCAACAGCGTAGTGCCCACCATCACCGCAACGATGATCGTCAGCGGATGCAGTCCCACCCTGTCGCCGATAATTTTCGGCGAGATGAACAGCCCCTCCATCGCCTGCACGGCAGCAAACCAAACAAGAATGAGAACCGGCTTGAGCCAGCCGTCTTCCGGCACAAACTGGATCATCGCCAGCACGAATACCGGAATGATGCTCAACGCCACGCCAAGGTACGGGATGATGCTCAACAGGCCGGCAATGACACCCAGCAGGATCGCGTACTTCAGGCCAATCGCGAAAAACCCGGCCGTGAGCAGCGCGCCCACGCACATGGCCACCAGCACTTGGCTCCGGAAAAAAACGACTAGGCAGTCGTTGATCGAGCGCAGCACGAACACGATCTCCTCCTTGACCCACGAGTCGCGCACCGGGAGATAATCCGTCCAGTTCTGGTTGATGCCCCGCTTCTCGAGTAGAAAATAAAACACATACACCGGCACCAGCGCCAAGCCGGCAAGGAAGCCAAAGAGCGACGTAATTTTCTTCAACTGCTCCAGCAGCCAGGTGGAAACCGCTGACACGGTGTTGACAGCGAACTTGGACGCCTTCTCGATCAGCTCCTCGTTGACGAAGCCGATTTTTTTTACCCTCTCCCGCATCGCCTCGAACCAATCCGGCTTGGCTGGCGCGTTGGTGGAAGTCGTTTGAGAATCACCCGGCTCGTTCGAGGCCGGGCCGGAGCCAACCCTGGCCTGAAACGTCTTGACGATCTTCGGTAACTCGCTCGTGAGCTTGGTTGTTTGCTCGATCAGCGGCGGCACCACTGACGCCACCAATCCCCCCACCAGCAGCAGCGCAATAATGAACACCAGGATGATCGAGTTCTGGCGCTTGAAACCGCGTTTTTTCTGAAACCAATCGACCACCGGATCGAGCAAATACGCGATTACGCCGGCGATAGCCAAAGGCAGCAACACCGAGGAAATCATGCTGGCCAGCTTCGCCATTCCCAGCACCAAAACCCCTGTCAAACCAATCAGCACACCAATCGCGAGCGCCGTTACCGACGCCCAAAGTATCCTGGCCTGCTTCTCGGTTGGTGGGGGATACGCCATAATTTTTTATTCCAGTCCAAGCTCGACGGCCCGCTCTGTCGCTGCTCGCACGGCGTTTATGAGTGCGCTGCGCACGCCGCCCTCCTCCAGTTCGTGCACGCCCTCGATCGTCGTGCCGCCCGGGCTGCAAACCATGTCCTTGAGTTCGCCGGGGTGCTTGCCTGTCTCGAGTACCATCTTCGCCGCGCCGAGCATCGTCTGCGCGGCCAATCGGGTGGAGATGTCCCGGGGCAAACCCGCCGCCACGCCGCCATCGCTCAGTGCCTCGATGATTATGTACCCGTACGCCGGGCCGCTACCGCTCAACCCGGTCACCGCGTCGATCAACCTCTCCTTCACCTCGTAGGCCACGCCGACAGCGGACAACAACCGCTTCACCAACTCGCCGTCCTCGGCTGTCGCCGCTTGACCGAGCGCATAGCCGCAAGCGCCCTCGCCCACCAGCGCCGGCGTGTTGGGCATGACGCGAACCAACCGCGCCCTCCCGCCGCAAGCTGCGTCGAGCTTGGCCAGGGGCACTCCCGCCAGGATTGAGATCACGAGATGACTTTCATCGAACTGGTCGCGCACCGCCACCGTCGCCTCGTCGAGTTGATGCGGCTTGAACGCCAAAAAAACGACCTTGGCCTTCGTCAGCACGTCGGCATTCGAGTCGGTCGTCTCGCAACCCACTGCTTCACCAAACGCCTCGCGGCCGGCCGGAACCGGGTCGCTGCCAATAAGGCTGTCCGGCGAAACCATACCGGCGCTGACGAAGCCTTTCGCCAGGGCCGCCGCCATTCTTCCAGCGCCAATAAAACCGATGGTAAGTGTTTCAGTCACCCGTTTTGAGTATCAAACACCATCCCCGTCGTAAAGCCAATTTGGCCCGCCGCGTCACCGCCCCAGCTTGGCTTTCAACCCGGCCATCCTATCGGCGAACCGCTTGGCCAGGCGCTCAAGTTCCCCCCAGTTTTCGCCGGCGATGATCTCCTTTTTCAACAGGGCCGAGCCGGTGCCCAACGCCGCCGAGCCTGCCGCAAGATATGCCTCCATCGTGTCGAGGTTCACCCCACCGGTGGGGACGATTTTCAGGTGAGGCAGCGGCGCAAGCAGCGACTTGATATAGCTTGGGCCAAGCGTGTCGGCCGGGAAAATCTTGACGAAGTCCGAGCCGGCCTCGTGTGCGGCCTGTGCCTCGGTCGGCGTATAGGCACCCAGCATCACAGGCCGGTCCAACGCGTGCGCCGCCGCGACAAGCGACGGCCGGGTGATCGGGCTAATGACGTACTTCGCCCCAGCATCGATCGCCGCCCGGCACGTGTCATCGTCGATCACCGTGCCGACGCCGAGCAAAATTTTGTCGCCGAGTTCGCGGTCAATCGTGCGGACCGCCTCGAGCGCGTTGGGGATACTCATCGTCAACTCTACCGCCCGGATACCTCCCGCGACAAGCGCCTTGGCCAACGGCAGCGTCAACTCTGGCCGCGGCACGCGCACGATCGCCACCAGTCCCTCGGCCTCAATCCCCGAGACAATCTTCTCCCGCTCGCTCACTTCGCTTTCTTGAACCACTTGGAGTCGGACTTGACGTTGTGCTTTACCGACTCGAGCCGAATCCTAAACCCAGCGGACGCCGGCTCCTGCAGTTCCAGAGTGTGCGGGATCTGCACTCCGTCCACCGCCTTGTAGCCCCGAAAAAGCACCCTGGTTTTCACCTCCTGCCCCTGCATCTCAGAGGTGGAGGCAACGCCGGCGACCAATCCCGTCGCGGCATCAAAATAAAACGTGTCGGCGTCCCCTTTCTTCGGCGTCATCCTGACAGCAAAGACTTTTTTACCGGCGACCTCCTCCACGCCCTGCAACTTGATCGTGGGATAGTTTTTTTTGAAATGCAGGTAAACGTAAAAATCGGCGTCGATTTTTTTGTTGGCCAATTCGCGCTCCTTTTTTTCGGTCACCGTCCCATCGGGCGTTTCCGTCCAGCCCTTGCTGCCGGCGAACACGTCGCGAATCGTACCCAACCCCTCAATCGTCAATTCCATCATTTCCTTGTTGGGCACCGTTTGCCGCATGACGACCGGGAACTCCGCACCGAATACGGCCAACTCGATCTTCCCCCGGGCTACGCGATTCTTCAGTTTGCGCATGGCCTTCTCGCCACCGAGCGCCTCGCGCGTTCCGCTTGAGAATGTCGTCCACCGACGGCAGATTGGCCGCTTCCTCGGCCAAGCCGACGCAGGCCCAGGCGGCAATACCTGCGCAATGCCTGACTATGGTCTTCATTAGGGCAGGGGCAGTCTGGAGTTTGTCCATCGATTTGGCAATGAAGTTCGCGCTTGTAAGCCGCCCCAATAAAGGGTAGCAAATCCGGACCGGGTTACGGTGTTGGGCGCATATCATGGAGCTGGCTGATTTTCTCACCAAGGAACAGGTTGTCACGGATCTGAAAGCCTCTGATCGCTGGGAAGCGATCGAGGAGCTTATCGATTTACTGGTCGACAAAGGACGTATCAAGTCCGAACACCGCGAGGCCATCGTCTCCGTCGTTAAGAAACGCGAGACCTCAATGAGCACCGGCATCGGCTTCGGTATTGGCATACCGCATGCCTCGACCGACCTGATCGACGACGTCACCGGCGCGTTCGGACGCAGCAAGGCGGGCGTCAACTTCGACGCGCTCGACAACCAGCCGGTCAATCTCGTGATGCTTTTCCTCGTGCCACAGGGTCAGTTCCAAAAACACCTCCATACGCTGGCCAAAATCGCGAAGGTGCTGCACAAGAATGAATTCCGCAAGTCCCTCGAGGATGCCGGCGACGCCGCGGAGATGTACCAGATCATCCGCACCTCGCAGGAGGGCTGAGCCGACACAACTTTTCCTTTCGGCCAAGCCTGCATCCCACTTGGCCAAGCGACCCCAACCGTGATTCATCTCGTCTTACAGGAAAAACTGCAGCAAGCCGTCCTCGCGCTGATGCCCGACGCCGACGTCTCAATCGTCCTTGTCCGCCCCTGCCCCGAACCGAAGTTTGGCGACTACCAATCCAACGCCCTCATGGGCTTGGCCAAGCGCAACCAACTCAACCCCCGTGAACTCGCCGCCCAAGTCGTCGAGCAACTCGACGTCGCCGACTGCTGCGAGCCGGTCAAGATCGCCGGGCCAGGTTTTCTCAATTTCCGGCTCAAGATCGACGCCCTCTCCGATGTCCTCGTCGGCGCAGCCAAGGGTGAGCATCTTTTTTACCGCACCGCCGCCGAGCCTCGCACGATCGTCATCGACTACTCGTCGCCCAATGTGGCCAAGCCGATGCACGTCGGCCACATCCGCTCGACCATTCTCGGCGACACATTGGCCAAAGCGTTCCGGCTGCTCGGCCACAGCGTTGTGACAGACAATCACATCGGCGACTGGGGCACGCAGTTCGGCAAACTGCTCGTCGGATGGAAGGAACACCTCGACCGGGACGCCCTTGGCAGGGACGCCCTCGCCGAGATGGAGCGCCTTTACAAACTCATCAACTCCGCCTGCGAAGAGGACGAGATCGTCCTCATCCGCGCCCGGTGCGAGCTCGTTAAGTTGCAAAGCGGCGACACCAAAAACCTGGCCATTTGGAATGAAATGATCGAGTTGTCACGGCATCAGTTTGACGAGATTTACGGCCGCCTCGGCGTCGATTTTGACGAGACGCTCGGCGAGAGTTTTTACAACAACCGCCTCAAGGGCGTCGTCGACGAACTCGTCACCCAAGGCATAGCGGAGGAAAGCGACGGCGCGCAGGTCGTCTTTTTTAATCACCACAAGTCTCTCAAGAAACACCCGGCCATCGTCCAGAAAAGCGACGGCGCAGCCAACTACACCACGACCGACCTTGCGACGCTCGAGCACCGGCAAAACAGTTGGCAGCCGAGCGAAGTCATTTACGTCACCGACGGACGGCAGCAACTGCACTTCCAGCAACTCTTCGAGCTGTACAACCGCTGGAAACCGGGCCACGGCATGAAGCTCAACCACGTCTGGTTCGGCGCGATCCTTGGAGAGGACGGCAAGCCGTTCAAGACGCGTAGCGGCGAAATCATCCGCCTCTCCGGTTTGCTCAACGAGGCCGAGCAACGCGCCTTCGACGCCGTTAGCGAAAAAAACCCCAACCTCCCCGAAGAGGAGCGACGCGATATCGCCTGCGTTGTCGGCATCGGAGCGATCAAGTACGCCGACCTCTCCGGCAACCGACAGAGCGACTACGTGTTCAACTGGGACACCATGCTCGCACTCGTCGGCAACACCGCGCCGTACCTGCTCTACGCCTTCACGCGCATCCGCAGCATCTTCCGCAAGCTTGGCGACGAGTCGCTGACACGGCCCGAGTCGTTCGCGCTTGCCCAGGCGGAGGAACTCACACTGGCCAAGCACCTGTTGCGGTTCGGCCTCGTGCTCGAGTTGGTCATCGACGAGTGCCGCCCAAACTACCTCTGCAACTATCTCTACGAACTGGCCGGGCACTTCGCCTCGTTTTATGAAAACTGCCCCGTGCTCCAGTCCGAAGGCGACATCCGCACGCAGCGACTGGCCCTCTGCGACCTCACCGGCCAAGTGCTGAATACCGGCCTCGAAACGCTTGGCATCGAGACCACCGGGCGTATGTGAACCGTGGCCGCGCGGAGCAACAAGTCGGCCGACTCCTGCTGGATCACTGTCGAGGGCGCGCGCGAACACAACCTCCGCAACCTTTCCGTCCGCATCCCACGCAACAAGCTTGTCGTCGTCACCGGCGTCAGCGGTTCCGGCAAAAGCACGCTCGCGTTCGACATTCTTTTTTCTGAAGGCCAGCGCCGGTTTCTCGACTCTCTCAATGCCTACGCCCGGCAGTTCGTCGAGCAAATGCCCCGGCCCGATGTCGACGCCGTCCACGGCCTACCGCCCACCGTCAGCATCGAGCAACGCATCTCGCGCGGCGGCGGCAAAAGCACCGTCGCCACCGTCACCGAGATTTATCATTTCATCCGGCTGCTCTACACCAAGCTCGGCGTCATCCACTGCCCCGACTGCCAGTTACCGGTGCAGGCGCAGACGCTCGACTCGCTCGTCGGCAGTTTAAAAGCTCACGCAAAAAAACGCGGTGACCTGCTGCTGCTCGCCCCGCGCATTCGCAACCGAAAAGGCTTCCACACCGAAGTCGGCGAATGGGCAGCACGGCACGGCTACGAACAGGTTCGCGCCGACGGCAAATTTCACCCCACCGCCGAGCCGCTGCGGCTCGACCGCTACAGCGAGCACGACGTCGAGGTGGTCGTCGGCCGGCTCAAAAAACGCGGCTCAAAAAACGCCGGCGAACTGATCGCCGAATGCCTCGCCATTGGCCAAGGCACACTCTTCGCCGTCGATGACTCCGGCGGCGAAACCGTTAACTCGACGAGCAACGCGTGCGGCGGCTGCGGCCGGTCGTTCGCGCCGCTCGACCCGAAAGATTTCAGCTACAACTCCGCCCGAGGCTGGTGCCCCACCTGCCGGGGTTTCGGCGAAACGTTTTACATTCCCGACATCGAGCGTGGCGACGCGCAGGAGGCGGTCGAGGAAACGTGGTTCGGCTGGCAGGAGGAGAGCCGCGAATTGTGTACCGACTGCAACGGCGCCCGACTTGCCCCGCTCGCCCGAGCCGTCCGCCTGCCACTGCCGGGCTTGGCCAAGCGCAACTTTGCCGACGAGCCGACCATCGACGCCTTCGCCCAAGCCAGCGTCGAGTCGGCGGACGAGTTGTTCGCAGCACTCAAATGGCGCGGGCGCGGCGCGGAGATCGTCCGTGACATCCTGCCGGAGATCGGTTCACGGCTGAGTTTCCTTCGCGAAGTCGGCCTCGATTATCTGCAACTTGGCCGCGCCGTCACCACCCTGAGCGGCGGCGAGGCCCAGCGCATCCGCCTGGCCGCGCAGCTTGGCTCGAACCTGAGCGGCGTGCTGTACGTGCTCGATGAGCCGACGATCGGCCTGCATCCGCGCGACAACCAGCAACTGCTCGGCGCGCTTGAGCAACTCCGATCGCGCGGCAACTCGGTCGTCGTCGTCGAGCACGACGAGGACACGATGGCGCGCGCCGATTACATCATCGACCTTGGACCCGGCGCTGGCGTGGAGGGCGGCCAGGTCGTCGCAGCCGGTTCGCTCAAGCAGATTTTGCGAAACAAAAAATCGCTGACCGGCATCGAGTTGTCCCGTCAACACTCCTGCGGCCAGGCGCTTGGCCAAGCGCGCCCCACTGCCCCACCCTTGACCAGGCGCGGTGCCAGCCAGAAGAACAAAACGCCGTCCCTCATCTTCCGCGGATTGCGTAAAAACAATTTGAAGAACGTCTCCGTCGCTGTGCCGCTTGGCCGGTTCACAGTCGTTACCGGCGTGAGCGGCTCCGGCAAAAGCACGCTCGTACGCGAGTGTATCCTGCCCATCGTACGGACCGCGCTGAAAGCCAGGCGCAAAAAAACGATTGAGGGCATCGAGCAGATCAAAGCCGTGCACGAGGTCGACCAGTCGCCGATTGGCCGTACGCCACGCTCTGTGCCGGCGACATACGTTGGGTTTTTCGACACCATCCGCCAACTATTCGCGCAGGTTCCGGAGTCTCGGATGCGCGGCTTTGGACCGGCACGGTTTTCGTTCAACAGCCCGCAGGGCCGCTGCCCCGAGTGCAAGGGAGCGGGCATCGTGAAACTTGAGATGAACTTCCTGCCGCCCGCCTTCATGACGTGCGACACCTGCGAGGGCAGCCGCTACAGCCCGGAGGTGCTGGACATCGTTTACAACGGCAAAACAATCGCCAATGTACTCGAGTTAAGCGTCAGCGAGGCCGCCGAGTTTTTCGGGGCTGTGCCGAAGATTTTTCGGCCCCTAAAGGCGCTCCGCGACACCGGTCTTGGTTACCTCAAGTTGGGCCAGACCAGCCCAACGCTCAGCGGCGGCGAAGCCCAACGCGTCAAACTAGTCACCCACCTACTAAGCGGCCTCAGCGACAACCCAGCCCGGCTCAAGTCCGACTCGAAAAAGAATCTGTTCCTCCTCGAGGAGCCAACGATCGGCCTGCACATGGCGGATGTGCGGCGCTTGGTCGGGGTGCTGCAACGCCTGGTCGAGGGAGGCCACACGGTGCTGGTCATAGAGCACAACCTCGACTTGATCGCCGCCGCCGACTGGGTCATCGACATCGGCCCCGAGGGCGGCGAAGGCGGCGGAAAAATCATCGCTCAAGGCCCCCCAGCCAAAATCGCCCAAGCCAAAAACTCCCACACCGGTCAGTTCCTAAAACGGTTTTTCGGCTAGGGCAACGCCTGTACGCGGTAAAATTGAAACGCCTCCCGCTCGCTTGGGTCGTTGAAAAATGTGAATGATCGGCTGGCTGTCACCGGGACGCCGATTTTGCGCCACTTGGCCAGGGCGGCGTCAGGCTTGCTCCAAGCTTGGTAGCGCTTCCCGGGCACGCTGCCCCACTGGATGGTCGTGCCTTGTTCGTCGACGGTGATGCTGCCGATTTCGAGCAGCGGAAACGAGCCGGCGGCCGTCGGGTTTTTCCCGGTCATATACTCCTCCCGATTGGTGTAGCCGTCAGCGTCGGCGTCGGCGTCGGCGTGCGCCTCGACGCTGGAAAAAATAGCGAACTGTTCCCGTTGCCAGCGGTCGTCCAAGCCGTCGAAGTTGTGATCTTCCTCGCCGGAGAGAATCTCGGCGAAGCCGTTGAGGTACGCCTCGTCATTTCCTTTTTGCACGAACAAGCTTCGCACCCCTGGCACGGCGTTTTTCGCCACGGTCACTTCCACCGAAATCAGGTTGAAGCCGTCAAATGCGTTCGGATCGTATGTCGTTTTTCCGTAAACCACTCCGTCGCCGGTGAGCCGCAAAGTCGCTCCACTCGTTGGCAACGTTGGCGAATAGACGCCGATCATCTGTTTTTTGCCGGTGCGCCCGATCGCGATCGGCTCGAACGCCAACTCGAGCAGGTTCTGCTTCGTCGTCGGTGGCCTCACTGCTGAGATGTAAAACGGCGCTTTGCCATTGTTGACAGCAAAATCCAGCGTCTCCGTTCTGCCAACGCCCACGGACGCCTGCTTATAGCCAGTCGTTCGGAAATTTGTCTCGGCGCCCTGATGCTCGATCGAAATGTCGATGTCGCGAACTAGCGGCTGAGGCAGGGTGTCCGGCGAATGCAACGGGGCCACGCGCAGTCGGTACGTCGCAGCGGGCAGCGAGGACATCTCGTACCGTCCGTTTTTCGCGCTGACCGTCGACTGGATGATGTTGCCGTGGACATCCTCGGCCAACACCACCGCCCCGAAGACCAAGCCGCGCTCCATCGTCACTTTGCCGGCGATCGACCCGAGTTTGGCCAAGGCGTCTGGTTTTCCGTACAGCGTCTGCGTGGCTGCAACCTCGTCACGCAGCAACCCGACCGCTAGGCCCACGCCGGCGCCAGTTCGCGAAAACATCGTCGCCGCCCCCAGCGGCGAATGCTGCAAGCCGATGAAGTGGCCAAACTCATGCAACGCAACCGCCTCGACAAAGTTGTCAGCGGAGAACGAGTTGTTGTAGTCGGCGAACCATCGGTGATCGACGCCGTTAAAGACCATGTCCGCCTCGACGATCGTGTGGTCATCAAAATACATCGGGAACGTCACCGCCAACGTGCCGCTGATCTCCATCCGCTCGTTGTTGACCCACACGGCGCCGTTCTCAGCCGCTTTCTTCACCCAGTAAACGACGTTCGTGTTGTCCTCGCCGTTGACATCCACGCCGGGTGGCACCAGCCCGCCTTCCTCGAATTTCAGGATCGTCCCTGGCACCGACTGCCATTGGCCAATCGCGGCCCGGATGCCATTCAACTCCGCTTCGGCATTTTTCGCCGACCACGCATCCCTGGACAAATAGTAGCGGACCGCCCTTGTGTCCCGGTTCACCACGTTCGGATGCACAAGCGGATCCAAGTCATCGAGCCGCCAACGCAGGGGCTGGCCGTCGTCGTTTTTGAACAGGACGAATGCCGTGGCGGCATGGGCCAAGCCAAGAGCTACGGCGATTGCCAGCCAGCGACTCACTTCGCCGCCCTCCTCACCCGGCGCTTCAACTCGGCCAATGTCAGCGGCTTTGACTGGCCAAGCGCGCGCTTCACCACCGCGCGCGGGTCGCCCCGCTTGGCCAAGCCGTGGAACGGATTCCGCACCGTAGCCAAGCTAGTCTCCAGCTGCCTGGCGACATCAAACTTTCCTTGGTTCAGCCCAAGCGTCACCGCCTCGTCGCGGCTGTTGAACACCACAAACACAACCACCTCCGACCCAACCCGGTACGTCGGCTGGATCGGCGAGCGGGCAATCCGCCGACCCAGCACGCCGCCGCCCTGGATAACCACCAGCGTCGCGCCGCGTTGCCGGCCGTTCATCTGCTCGATGATCTGCAGATGCACCGTGGTGAAAATCCGGCCTCCGTCGTCTCGTTGGCAAGACATGCGGACGACCGTGCCGTGCACCACTGCGTCGGCCTTGGCCGCCAGCGTCTCGATCGACAGCGGCACCTGGCTCGCCGCTTGGCCAAGCGCCGCACCGGCCAACAGGGCTGTGAGTAATGCAAACGACCTCCCTTTCATGCTGCCGCGAAGGTTGCTCGCTTGGCCCGGAAAACTCAATCCGGCGTTTTATGCTGGGCAACTGCAGCCAATTCACCAAAATATGCGCGGCGCATGATGTATTTTTTGTCCAAAACGGTGGGGCGACTGATCGAGCCGATCGGTTTCATCTGGCTGGTGTTGCTTATTGCCTGCGTTCGTGCCGTGATCAAAAAAGATCGGCGGCAGGCATTTTTTACCGGCACTCTAGCCCTGTTCATCACCCTCGTCGGCAGCACGAAACTCCCCGCCTACCTCCTCTCCACACTCGAAAGACCCTACGCAGTCGAGGATTTCAGCTCCCTCCCCGACTGCGACGCCGTTGTATTGCTGGGCGGTTCACATGGATTTTCAAATTATGGCGTCAACTCAATTGAATTCAGCGGAGCGACCGATAGAATAATCACTGCCGCTGAACTCGTTCGTTTGAAAAAAAGTGAAGCTTTGGTGATCGGTGGCGGCGAATACTCCTCATCTGGGCAAACAGGATTGCATGGGCAACTAATCGCCGAATGGCTGGAATCTTGGAAACCGTTCGATTCGCCCATTCACGTATTGGGTTACTCCAGTAACACCAAAGATGAAGCTGATCAGACAAAAGTATTGGCAGAAAAGAATGGGTGGAAAAAAATCATTCTTGTGACTTCCGCTAACCATATGAGAAGAGCTGAAGCACTATTCAAAAAAACCGGGTTGGAGGTGGTTTCCGTCGGCTCAGATTTCGAGGGACTAAGCTCGCTCGAGGCAGATTTCAGAATATACAGTATAGTTCCCGGCTCAGGCGGTTTTGCTAAACTTAGCTATTATCTACACGAGCAAGTGGGGTGGCTCTACTACAAGCTGCGGGGTTGGATTTAGGCCAAGCGCTGACGTATGTTAAGATGTACGATTCTCCTATCTACCCGGTCCTCTCCTGCTGGGAGAGGCAAGTTACATCTTGCCCCACTTTAAAGTTAATTTGGGACGAGCTTGAACTCGTCCCTCCCGGGAGAATTAGCGGCGTTTCCGGCGGCCGCCGCCTTTACGGGAGGACATGCCGAAGGAGTAGCCGCGACCCACTGAGCCACCCCGGAAGCGTGGCGGCGATGCGTGCTTACCGTCGTCGAACAGCGACGTGTATTTGTAATCAAAGCCCTCCATTTTTTCCCGGTTGATTTTCTTGCCGATGAACCGCTCGATCGCCTCCATGTGTTGGCGATCCTCGGCTATCATCATGGTGAAGGCGTCCCCAGATGCAGCTGCGCGGCCGGTCCGGCCGATACGATGCACGTAATCCTCGGGATGCTGTGGCACGTCGAAATTGACGACGTGGCTGACGTTGGCGACGTCGAGTCCGCGCGAGGCGATGTCAGTAGCGACCAGCACCTTATACTTACCGTCCCGGAAACCTTCGAGCGAGCGTTCCCTCTCGGACTGGGTTCGGTCTGAATGAAGGATTGCCACGGAGTGATTCTCTCGTTTCAGCAGGCTGCCCAACCTGTCGGCGCCCATCTTGGTTCGGCAAAAAACGATCACAGAATCGTAGTCCACCTTATCGAGCAGCGCGAGTACGAGGTCGTTTTTCTGATCGAATGCGACCGGGTAAACCGCGTGCGAAACTGTTTCAGCGACCGATCGGCGCATCCCGATTTCCACCGTCTCCGGGTCGGTCATCGCCCACTGGATGATCGTCTCGATGACCGGCGGGATGGTCGCTGAGAAGAGAGACGTGTGTCTTTTCTCTGGGCAATGCTGGATGATTCTCTTGACGTCCGGCATGAATCCCATGTCGAGCATCCGGTCGGCCTCGTCGAGCACGAGGTACTCGATGTTTTTCAGCGTCAAATTTTTCTGGGAGACGTGATCGAGTAATCGGCCGGGCGTGGCGACGATGATGTCGGTTCCTCGTTCCAACTCATCGTTCTGCTTGCCGTACTTCACGCCGCCGTAAATAACGGTTGTTCGCAGATCGGAGTACCGCGAAAAATCCTGGAACGCCGTCTCGACCTGCGAGGCCAGCTCGCGCGTCGGCTCGACGATCAATGCGCGCGGATTTTTCTGAGGCTTGTCGAGCTTCGTGAGAATCGGCAGGCCGAACGCCGCCGTCTTGCCGGTGCCAGTTTGGGCGCTGCCGATCAAGTCGCGGCCCTCGAGAAACAGCGGGATGCCCCGGAGCTGAATCGGCGTCGGATCTTCGTAACCCATCGCGCGAATCCCCTTGAGAATGTTGTCGGAAAGCCCCAGTGAACTGAAAGACATGGCCGTGAGGTGTAACAGAAACGCAGCCGATGAGAAACGCAAATCGACGATCGCGCTTGGCCAAGCGCTTGGGCAAGGCTAAAACGCCTGCGTGGAAATTGCCCAGGATCACAACCGCCGCGTCTGGGACGAGCGCGCCCGCCAAGGCCTCCTGCACACTCGAACCGCCCGCGACGACGAGTTCGACGACCCGCTGAAAGCCATCAACGGTCGGGGCTGGATCGACGGCGAGCTTGCCGGTAAACACGTCCTCTGCCTGGCCGGCGGCGGCGGGTTGCAGGCGCCGCTCTACGCCGCTGCCGGAGCAATGGTCACAGTGGTGGATATCAGCCCGGAGATGCTCGAGCAGGATCGGCGCGTCGCCCGCGAGCGCGCCCTTGAGTTGCAGACCATCGCCACGTCGATGGACGATCTCCCGATGCTGGCCAACGCGTCGTTCGACATCGTCACACAGCCGGTCAGCACCTGTTACGTGCCGAGCCTCGCCAAGGTTTACGACGAGATTGCCCGCGTGCTGCGCGTCGGCGGACAGTACCTCAGCCAGCACAAACAGCCGGCCAATCTCCAGGCCGCGCCGACGCCCTTCCCCAGCGGCTACGCCGTCACCGAGGATTATTATGCCAAGGGGCCGGTGCCGCCGATGCACGGTGAGTTCGAGCATCGGGAAAAAGGCGCGCTCGAGTTCGTGCATCGCTGGGAGGAAATCGTCGGCGGACTGTGCCGCAGCGGCTTCGTGATAGAGGATCTCGCCGAGCCGAAGCACGGCGATCCCGCCGCCGAACCGGGGACATTCCGGCACCGCAGCCAATACATCCCGCCATACGTCGCCATCAAGGCGCGGCGCACCGCCACCCCGCCGCTTGGGCAAGCGGCGACGGCTGGCATCGTCATTCCATGAATCTGCTTGAGCCGCACCGCCGGCCAACGGTAGCTTGTCGCCCATGTCTTTTCGCATAGCACTGATCGTCACCGCTGGCATTCTCGCCGCCTGTTCCTCCCCAAAAACAAGCCACCCCCCCAAGGCCGGCTTCTCCGGCGACTGGGCGGAGTTCGAGCGCTTGGCCAAGCGCAACAGCACGCGCGTTGCGCTGCCGCCGTTTGAGACCACGCCGCAAGCCTCGCTCGACGCCGTCAAAGCAGCGATCGCAGCAGCCGACGAACGGCTCGATGCCATTGGCAAGATCAAGCCAAGCGAGGCGACCTTCGACAACACAATCGGCGCGCTCGATGACTTGGCGTTTGACCTGTCGCTCGTGGCCAACCGCACCTATATGCTCAAGGAAACCAGCGAGAACGCCGAGCACCGGGCCCAAGCCACAGAGGCGATCAAGCAATTCGACGAGTGGGCCGTCGGCCTCGACTATCGCGAGGATGTCTACAGCGTGGTTAAGGCGTACGCCGACTCATCGCCCAAGCTGAGCGGCGAGGCCAAGCGACTGCTCGAGCAGACACTGCGCGATTATCGCCGAGCCGGCCTGCACCTGGCCAAGGCCGAGCGCAACGAGGTCGAGCGACTCCGCAAGCAACTCTCCGCCGCGACCACCGAGTTTCGCACCAACATCACCAACGCGAAGAAGGAGCTGAAGTTCACCCAAGGGCAACTCGAGGGATTGCCGGAAAGTTTCCTCGAGCAGGTCAAGACCGGCGACGACGAGTACACGCTCCAGGCCAACGTGACGTTTCACTACCTCAACGTCATGCGCAGCGCCAAACCGGAAGCCACACGCAAACGCATCTCCGGCGAGCGAAAACGGCTTGCGCGCGAAAAAAACATCCCGCTTCTAAAGACCGTCCTGCAACTCCGCGCCAACATCGCCGCCAAGCTCGGCTACAAGACATGGGCTGACTACAAGTGCGAAGTCAAAATGGCCGGCAACGGCACCACCGCGCGCGAGTTTTTGATGAACCTCAAGCGCGGCCTCGAGCCGAAGTGGCAGTCCGAGCTTGGGCAGTTCAACACGCTAAAACGCCGCGAGACAGGCGACCCCGACGCCACCCTCAAAATGTGGGATGCCTTCTACTACATGAACCTGCTGAAGAAGGAAAAGTACTCCGTGGACACCGAGCAGCTTCGCGTGTTTTTCCCTTACGAACAGACGCTGCACGGGATGTTCCGTGTGTACGAACGCATATTCGGACTGAAGATCGTGACCTCCACCGCGCCGTACACATGGAACGACCAAGTGACGCTGCACCTCGTTTACGACGCAGCCACCGGCAACCCGCTGGGCGCGTTGTACCTCGACATGTTCCCACGCGACGGCAAGTTCAACCACTTCGCGATGTTCCCGCTGATCTCCGGCAAGCGGCTGCCGGACGGCGCCTATCAGCGGCCCACCGTCGCGCTTATCTGCAACTTCCCCACGCCGGGTAAGGACAAGCCATCGCTGCTCTCGCATGACAACGTCGAGACGCTCTTCCACGAGTTTGGCCACGCGCTGCACGGCATCCTCACGCAAACCAAGTACACCCGTTTCGCCGGCACAAGCGTGCCGCGCGACTTCGTCGAGGCGCCGTCGCAGATGCTCGAGAACTGGATTTGGGACAAGACCGTGCTCGACTCGTTCGCCGCCGACTATCGAGACTCGTCGAAAAAAATCCCGGAAGCCGTCATCGCAAAACTCAAGGAGGCGAAGAAAGCCACGATCGCCCGGCACTATCGCGGCCAGCTTTCGTATGGGCTTGTTGACCTGACCCTGCACTCACTGACGGTGGACGAGGCCCGGGTCGTCGACCCGGTTGCGCTGTCCAACCAAATCACCGAGGCGGTCTATCTCAAGCCGCAGGAGAACACAGCGTTCGTCGGCTACTTCGGCCATCTCATGGGCTACGACGCGGGCTACTATGGCTACGCCTGGGCCGACTCGATCTCCGCCGACATGGCCACGGTTTTTGAAAACGCGCCCGAACGCTACTTCGACAGCACGGCGGGGCAGCGACTGCGGCGGGAGATTTACGAGGTGGGCGACTCGCGCGACGTCAGCGAGTCGATCGAGAAATTCCTCGGCCGCCCCCGCTCGCTCAAGCCATTTCTCCAAGACCTCGGCATCCTGGATGAATAGCGCTTGGCCAAGCGGCTCAGTCGACGGCTCCGTTTAGGGCGTTAAGGACGGTGTCAGCGGTCAGCAACTCGGGGAGCATTTCGGGCCCCCTTGTTTTGTCCGCCGGGAAAACCAACACGAGCGGTACGCCCGCCCTGCCCCGGTCGCGCAATTCCTCGGTGATGTAATCCGGCCGCCGCGTGTAGTCGGCCCGGAACGCCTTGAAGTTTTTATCGGCCATTACGGCGGCCACTGACTCGATGTCTATGCTCGTTTTTTTGTTCCAAATACAGGTGGCACACCACTTGGCCGTGAAGTCCACCAGCACCGGTTGACCCGCCTCTCGCGCCTTGGCCACCGCTTCCGGCGACCAGCGGTGCCAGCGGATTCCGCCGGGGAAATCCTGCACCACGCCAGCCTTGGCCGCCAACGGGTCGGTCGGGGTGCGCCATTGCATTTGCCCCTCAAGCCCAAACACCACCCCCCCAAGCGTCAGCGCCCCGGCAATGCCCAGGGCCAAACCGCGCCGCCCAGTTCCACGCTGAAAAAACTCGCCGAACACCCAGGCAGCCATGGCGATCACGGTCAGAAAAATGCCGAACCACAAAACCCGGCCGCCGTAATATTCGATGCTCACGCTGAATAGCCACACGGCCGTAGCCAGCATCGGGAAGCCCATCGCCACTTTGAATTTCTCCATCCACAGCCCCGGCTTGGGCAGGAAACGCAGCAGCTTCGGATTCCAGCTCAGCGCGATATACGGAAACGCGAGGCCAAGCGCGACGGTGACAAACATCAGCACGATCACGGCGGCGGTCTGCGTGAAGGCAAAGCCAAGCGCCGGCGCGAGGAATGGCGCCGTGCAGGGCGTCGCCAAAACCGTCGCCAGCACCCCGTTAAAAAACGCGCCACCCGCGCCCTCCCGCGTCCCTACCGAGCCGGCCGCAGCGCCCACCGAGCCCAGCGTCACCTCGAACAGCCCGAACAGATTCAACGCCACCAGCATGATGAGAACGGTCAGTAAAACAACGAATTGCGGGTTGGACATTTGCATGCCCCAACTCGCCAGTTCACCCGCGCTTTTCACGCCAATTACGACACCGGCCAGCACCAAGAACGAAACGACCACCCCCGCGCCGTAAAGCATCCCCAGCAGCCGCACGCGCGCTGGTGACTCCTTGCTTTGATTCACGAACCCCAAAATCTTCAGCGAGATCACCGGCAGCACACACGGCATGACGTTCAAAATCAGACCGCCGATGAACGCGTACAGCAACATCCGCCAGAGCGACTTGTCGGCGGTGGCGGGCGGCGGGGCTTGTGTTGTGGTCGTTGCGGCCGCGGCCGATGCGGAAGCCAAGATCGGGAACTTGACCTCGAACGCTTCCGTCTTGCCGTGATCTTTCAAGTTTCGGACGGCCAAGCCGGCGAGTTCGCTTGGCCAAGCGCCCTCAAACTTCATCACCGTTTTTTTGATGCGAACTTTTGCAGCGCCGGAGGCCGTCACTTCGCTCTCCGGCGACACGTCGAACGACTTGGCTGGCATCGAAAAGAAATCGGCATCGGCACCCGCTTGGCCCGCGTCGAACTCGATCAGCAATGTCCGTTCATCATCCTTGACCGCGCCATCCCACCAGGCCTTGACGGCCAACCTGACATCGGCTTTCGGCAGTTTCTTTTTTGTCGCATCGAGCTCAGCGGCGTCGGCCGAGAGCGTGGCCGTCCCGGCGATCACCAGCTTTGCACTCACCTGCTGGTCGCGCGGGATGCAGCTTTCCTTGCACTCGAGCCAACTGACTTTGCCGGAGATCGTCGCTTGGCCAATCGCGGCGTCAGCCGCAATGGTAAGCGGCACGAGCAGGATTGTTTTGTCGTGGTAACCGTAACCGGTAGAGCCAAGCGCGATGAATTTCTCCGGCACCGGCCACTGGATCGACCCGGCGCTCACGCCCTTGGGCAGCGTCCACTCGACGTCGGTCGGGATGCCGGCCGCGCCGGGGTTTATCCAGTACGTGTGCCAGCCATCGGCCATCGTCAACGCCAGCCCGGCCATCACTGTCGTGTCCGGCTTGGCCGCATCGTGTGACAACAGTAACTTGACCGTAGTCGCCGGCTTGGCCACACCCGCTTGGCCAGCACCGAACGGATCGTCAAACTGCGCGTTGAGGTCGCCGGCAAATATCAGCAGAAAAATAAAACCAAGAAAACAGACCCTCATCGCTGTTTAGGATGCCTCCGGCCTTCGGCCTGTTCAATTCCCGAACGAGCCAATCTGGAAAAATCACATGATTTCGGTTGGGCAATTGGGGAGGGAATCGATGAAGATTTGGCCGTAGCGCTTGGTCATTACTCGGCTGTCGAGTACCACGACGATGCCCTCGTCGCTCTTGGTGCGGATGAGTCGGCCGACGCCCTGCCGGAATTTCAGCACCGCCACCGGCAGGGAAAACTCCATGAACGCATTGCCGTTTCGGGCCTCGATCGCCTCGATTTTCGCCTCGACCAGCGGATGATCCGGCACGGCAAAGGGCAGCCGCGTGATGATGACATTTTGCAGCGCGGCGCCCGGCACATCGACGCCCTGCCAAAAGCTGTCCGTGCCGAACAACACCGAGTGCTCGTCGCGCTTGAACCGCTCGAGCATCGTCGAGCGCGGCACACCGGCGCCCTGCACCAAACAGTCCCAGCCGTGACCGGCGAAGAAGCCCTCGAGTTCCTCCGCCACCTCGCGCATCAGTTTGAAGTTGGTGAACAGCACAAAGGCGCGGCCTTCGCTCAACTCGATAAAGTGTCGTAGCTGCTTGGCCAACGCGTCGCGGTACTCCGGCTCGCGCGGGTCGGGCATCTTGCCGGCGATGAACAGTTTCATCTGCCGTTCGTAATCGAACGGCGAACCGACCTGCAGGGCATTCACCTTTTCCGCGCCGACTTGGATGGCGAAATAGTCGAGCCCGCCCTTGGCCTTGGCCGAGGTCGAATCGCTCAGGGCGAGCGTGGCGCTGGTCAGCACCACCGGAGAGTTGCAGCGAAAGAGTCGCCGCCGCAAATGCACCGCGACATCCACCGGCGCAGCGTTCAGCGACAGGATCGTCCCGGCCTTGCCGGACTTTTCCACCCAGTAAACATGGTCGTCCGACTCCTGCGAGAGGAAAAGCTTCACTCCCTCGCGAAGCTCGCCGACGCGCCGGTTGAACTCCGCCAACTCCTGCCCGGTGTCGGCATCGTCGGTGTCGTCGCGCACCTGCACCAGCGTCTCGCGCACGCGCTGGAGTGGCAGTGTCAGCGTGTCGTCGATCAGGCCGGCGTTGCGCACGCGCAACTCCTTCCAAGCGCGGACATTGTTCCCGCCGAATTTCCTCGTCTTGGCCTGAACTTCGTTGAGCTCGTCGCAGGCGACCTCGAGTTCGCCAAAAAATTGCTCCATCGCCGCCGAGGCGTCCTCGACGTTCCGAGTCGCCTTGGCCTCGCGCAGCAGCCCCAGCAGGCCCTTGCCGGTCTTAGGGTTCCAGAGCCGCTGCAGATTAAACCGCACTTGGCCGCTCGAGACGCTCAAGCCCATGTGCTTAGACGCCACCGGCGCGACGTTGTGCGCCTCGTCGAGAATCACGAAGTCGTTTTTGAAAAGCACGCCTTCCTCCTCTTTCGGCTCGTCGTCATCGCGGCCGTCGTCATCGAGCAAACTGAAAAACAGCGAGTGGTTCAGCACCAGCACATCGGCGGAAAGAATCCGGGCGCGGGCGCGCTGAAAAAAACAGGTCTGGCCCATTTTGGCGATGTCAGAGCTATGGCCGCAAAGTTTCGTCGAGCAAAGCCCGCGCTCGGAGTTCACCAAGTCCCACACCTTCGGGTCGGGCGTGATGTCGAAGTCAGACAGGCTGCCGTCGGTCGTCTCCTTCGCCCACTCAGTGATGCGCGCAAGCTCCGCCATCTCGGAGGAGGTCAGCAGCGTCGCCGCCTGCTGGCGTGCGCGCTGGAGCCGCCGCGTGCAGAGGTAGTTGCCTCGGCCCTTGAGCATCGTGAACGAAAACTCGACCGGCAACACCTGCTTGAGCATCGGCAGATCCTTCTCGGTGAGCTGCTCCTGTAGGTTGATCGTGTGTGTCGAGATGACGGCTTTTTTGTTTTGGCTGACAGCGTGAAAGATGGCCGGGACGAGGTAGGCCAGGCTTTTGCCGACGCCTGTGCCGGCCTCGACGATGAGATGCTCATTGCCCTTCAATGCCTTGGCTACAGCCACGGCCATCTGCTGTTGCTCGCGGCGGAACTCGAAATTCCTGGCCTTCGACAACAGGCCGCTGTCGGAAAAAAACGTCTCGGTCTCGGCGACCAAGTCCAAGCCGGCACCCTGTTCCTCGTCCACGAAGCTAATCACTCGTCGACCTCTCGTTTTTCGATGATGGCCAACTCGGTTTTATTTTTGACCAAACGCCCGGCCGGCAGCACGCCGGTAAAGTTGACGTTCGGGTACAGCACGCAGTCACGGCCAATGATCGAGCCAGGGTTGAGAACCGTGTTGCAGCCGATCTCGGTTCGGTCGCCGATCAACGCGCCGAACTTGGCCAAGCCGCTGTCCACTGGCCCGGAAGCCGCGCGGACGTTTACGTTGCCGCGGATGAGTCGGTAGTTGGAGAGCATCACTCCGGCGCCAAGATGGACGCGGTGGCCCAGCACCGAGTCGCCGACATAGTTAAAGTGCGGCACATCGCAGCCGCTGAAGAGCAGCGAGTTTTTCAGCTCGGCGGCGTGGCCGACGACGCAGCCGTCGCCAACGATGACGTTGCCGCGCAGCGTTGCGCAGTGGCCGATACGGCAGTTTTTCCCGATCCAAACCGGGCCGCAGATCAGCGCACCGGCCTCGATCAACGTCCCTTCGCCGATGAACACGTCGCCCTCGATCACCGCCTGGCTGTGCGCCTGGCCAAGCTGCCGTGGCTCAAGTGTGTCGCGCAGATAGGCGCCGATTCGCGGCAGCACCTCCCACGGTTCTCCAAGCGAGTCAAACAAGCTCGCGTGCTCCGTTTTGCCAAATCCAAACAGGTCTTCGGATCGGGGGATGTCGGTTACATTCTCCACGTGCGCTTCCCCAAGGGGAAACAAAAAAGCCCTTCCTGTGGAAGGGCTTTTTGTGATTTCAGCCTATGTGGCGAGAAACTCCTCCCGCTCGAGAAAGCCGGACAACTGCCGGATACGCGTCGGGTGGCGCATTTTCCGCAGGGCCTTGGCCTCGATTTGACGGATGCGCTCGCGGGTGACCTTGAACTGTTTGCCCACCTCTTCGAGGGTGCGGGAGTAGCCGTCGGCTAGGCCGAAGCGCAGCTCGAGCACTTTGCGCTCGCGTTCGGTGAGAGAGGTCAGCACGTCGCCAAGCCGATCCTTTAGCAGGGCGTAGCTCGCCATGTCGGTCGGGTTCTCGGCGCTCTTGTCCTCGATGAAGTCGCCGAAGCTCGTGTCCTCGCTGTCGCCGACCGGCGCCTGCAGCGAGATGGGCTGCTGCGCCATTTTCATGATCTGACGCACCCGCTCGACGGTCAGTTCCATCACAACGGCGATTTCCTCCGGGGTGGCTTCTCGGCCGAATTGCTGCACGAGCTGCTTCTGCACGCGCATCCGCTTGTTGATCGTTTCGATCATGTGCACCGGGATGCGAATGGTGCGCGCCTGGTCGGCGATCGAGCGTGTGATCGCCTGCCGGATCCACCACGTGGCGTAGGTGGAGAACTTGTAGCCGCGGCGGTATTCGAACTTCTCGACCGCCTTCATCAAGCCGACGTTACCCTCCTGGATGAGATCGAGGAAGGACAGTCCGCGGTTGGTGTATTTCTTGGCGATGGAAATAACTAGGCGCAGGTTGGCCTCGATCATTTCGCTCTTGGCCTGATGCGCCTTGCTGGCGAAGTGCTGGAGTTCCTCGTAGGTCGTGAGGTAGTCCTCGGCCGGCTTCCGGACGAATGCCTCGAGGGCGGTGAGCTTGCCTTCCTCGCCCCTGAGCATCATATCGGTTTGAGACGACTTTGAAGCCTTTTTCAACTTCTCGATGGCTAGGAGGTTCTGCTGCATTTTGTCGTGGATGTTATCCGCAACCAGTCCCATTTCCTCGATGACCTTTTGCTTAAACAAAAACTTCGGGAAGTTTTTCTGCAACTTGTCGTTCAGTTGCTCGAAGACTGCGCAAGCCTTCTTCGACTTGGCCTTAGCGGCGCGGCGCCAAGCCAGATATTTTTTGTCCACTTCGCTGTCTTCCTCCCTCACCTTTTTGATGAGACGATGAAGCGCTTTGATGTGTTTCTCTCGGGTCTCGATGACCTTGTCGATCGTAACCCGGTCGAACCGCTCCTTGGGGGGATCGGCTGTCAGCTTTTCGGCCAGAGCAATATGCTCCTTGGCGGTGAAGCCCAAGCTGTACAGGATGCGCTTAACCTCAAGTTCGGCAGCCTCGATTCGCTTGGAAATCTCCACCTCCTGCTCACGGGTTAACAGCGGCACCTGCCCCATCTGCTTGAGATACATGCGAACCGGGTCGTCAAGAATATCCAGCCGGCTTTTTTCGGCCTCGCTCGCTGACTCGACCGGCTTTTGGCGGGGTGCCGAATCCAACTGCTCGACAATCTCCACTTCAAGACTTTTCAACTTGGCGAAAACCTCATCCAGTTTCTCAGGAGTCACCAAATCCTTGGGTAGAGCCTCGTTGACGTCGGAAATGGTCAGGTGACCCTGATCCTGGGCCAAGTGAACTAACTCCTTGATTTTTTCCTTTAAGTTGAATTCCTCTTCCTTGGTGAAATCCGGCTCCGGAGGCAGTCTATCGACCAACACTTCTTGATTGGCACTCTCATTCTTTTCACCAGCAGGCGGCGAGATTACCTTTTTCCCGGCCTTGGTTTCCTTGGGCGTGGGTTTCTTTCCCGCTTTCTTGGGCGGGGTTTTTTTGGACGGAGACTTGGAAGCCGGTTTGACCGTTTGTTTGACCACCGGTTTCTTGGCCACCGGTTTCTTGGCCACCGGTTTCTTGGCCGGCGCCTTCTTTTCTGTGGTCGCTCTTGAAGCAGTTTTTTTCGGCGATGCCTTTTTGGCTGCCGGTTTTTTGACTACCTTGCTGACCGGTTTTTTGGACGGTGGTTTTGCTGTTTTTTCTGCGGCTGTTTTTTTCTTCGCGCCAGTCGCTTCGGATTGCGCGGGTTTTTCGGCCTTTTTGGCCGGTGCCTTTTTTGTGGCTGTTTTTTTGACTACGTTTTTTTTGGTTTGTGCTTTTGCCATTCCGTTAACCTCAATCAGGTGAAGACACACTCCACATCATGACTCAAGAAGGAGTCCTGCTGTTTACGCAGGACAGCTCTCGATTGTTTCACGATTAAATTCGACTGTCAATCGACTATTCTTTTTTTAGTATAACGCCACCGTTTGCTCGTTATTTAATAAGCCTTAAACCAATGGGATCCAATGGCTTGTAAGTCTTATTTTAAGAGCCAGGCAATCGCGGCCACCTGACCCAGACCCAGCATGAGCAAGGCGATCCAAATCAAAGCTTCAGATACTGAGCGGTCTGTTTGGCCAAGCGGCGCCAGCCAAAACCGAAGCTTCGCCGCGCCCAATCCTAATAGATCGCCGTGTTTCAATCGAACAGTTTTGCCTTGGGAGACGCCGTTGATCATAATCAATGCGTCGGAGATGGGGGTGGCTGTAATCCCTTTTTCGCCGGCATTGTCCAGTATCAGGTGTGTATCCCAAACGCCCTTGGCTACGATCTGGAAATCGCAACTCTTCGCTTGGCCAAGCGTAAAAGGAAAACGGCGGGCCTCTATTGGATCGCCCGCCGCTGTGCCATCAACTCTCTCAAGTCGAATCTTCAAAAAAGCCTTCGTCCCACGACGATGTTATCACCCGGATAGACGGGCAGATCCCTTGTTGGGTCATCCAGAGCCGCCTTGCAGTCGATAATGTCCACTTTGCCGCTGGCCCGTATCACTCGCACCGCCCGTTGATCCCCGAAATCGGTGAAATCACCCGCGGATTGAATCGCTTGGGTAACCGTAATCCGACCGATGAAAATCTGGCGACTGGGCTGCCGAACCTCCCCTCCGACATAAAAGAACCGGTCGGCTGTCCTGATGGTAACGTTAATCGTCTTGTAGATGGCGGGCACGTACTCCTTCTCGAGTTCCCGCTCGAGTTCACCGATTGTTTTCCCAGCGGCAATGATGGGTTCATTCAGGTATGGCGGACTGATAGTGCCATCCTCACGAATGCGGCAACTGTAGGGAATCGGGACCGTATTCAAGCCGCTGAAAGTGATGGTGATTTGATTTCCGGGCTCGAGGCTGTCCGTGGAGTTGACAATAAGCGGCGCGTCATTCGTCACAGCGACCGGATCCACCGGTCGTGGGCGAGTTGTCTCGCAACCGGCGGCCATCAGCACGGTCGCAACCAATAAACCTCTACAAACATATTTCATCAAGCTATCAACAAAACCCATTTTATATCAACCCTCGAACTGAATTCCCCGCCCAATCAATACTTGGGCTTCTCATCTTCCCCACCAGTTTTAGCACTCGCCAGCAGCTTGGTTTTCTTCGTGCTACCGGCATCATCGGTGGCGGACTCCTCATTTTCACGGCTCTTGTAATAGTTATCGTAATAATAACCACTGTAATAGTAGTAGTAGGAATCCTGGGAAATATTGATGTTGTTGAGAACAACACCCACAAGTTCACCGCCAACCTTGGTCACCATTTCCTTGGCCCGCTGGGTCATCATTTGCGGGTATTTGCGGTACTGCACAACCAGCACACACATGTCCACCATGCTAGCCAGAACCGAGGCATCACTCACTCCCATGATGGGTGGAGCGTCCAAAAACACGTAGTCGTACCGGCTCTTCATTTCGGCCACGAACTCCTTCATCTTGGCAGAACTAAGAATGCCCATTGAACTGCTGGGCAGCTTACCGCTGGGGATGAAATGGAGCGACGGTATATTCGTGGTCTGGATGACCTTGTCGATGGTGACCTGTCCCAGCAGGTAGTTGGTCAGGCCAATGTTGTTGGACACATTCATGTAACGGTGCATCGAGGGACGGCGCAGGTCGGAATCCACAATCAGAATTCTATCCCCCATCTGCGCAAAGACCACTGCTAGATTGAACATGGTCGTTGTCTTGCCCTCGCCCGCACCACCACTCACCACGCTGAACGTGGTTTGGCTCTCGTCTTTGCGTCCAGCAAAAAGAATGTTGGTGCGCAGCACCCGGTACGCCTCCGCGTGGGGGCTTTCGTCCCCTTCGTCCAGGAGGGATCCGACGTTTTGAGGGATGACACCGAGGACGGCCGCCCCAAGGGCGCGCTCGACGTCGTCAATGGTCTTCACGCTAGTGTCGAGATATTCGATAAAAAACGCCAACCCCACACCCAGAATCAGGCCGACAACAACTCCCAGCGTGATGTTCAGGGGTATATTCGGTCGAACTGCCTTCAAGGGCATATCCGCTACGTCGGTTATTTCCACGGTGGAATCCTTGGGTAGCGCCAAGTCCACTTGCTCCTGCATGATCCGGAACAAGATGGTGTCACGAATGCGCGTTATATTGGACAACTCCCGCTTAGCGTCAAAGTATTCCCGACCTGTCTCTCGCATGTCGGACTCCCGTTTTTTTGCATCGGTGACATCCCTCTGTAGCTGTTCCACCTGAGCGAAAGCAGAGCTGACCTTCAGTTCCAGTCCTGCAAGAACGCCTTGAATTCGATCATCAATCTGTTGCTCAAGCGTGGCCACCACCTTTTTCAATCCTTTTATCCTCGGATGCTCCTCCCCAAGGTCGATACTACTATTGGCCAACGTTTGCTGGCCGGTATATAATTCGCGGATCAAGACATCCAACTGGCCGTCGGGGTAGGCCGTCGAGATGGAATCCCGCAGTTCCTCGAGGGACTGTAACTTGAGCCCATTAAGTAATGTGGACATTGATGTGTGAACCCCCCTTGCGTCGATCAACCCGGATTCATAACGACGTACAATTTCCGGTTCAATGATCGAGTAGCTTTCCTCGCCGGCGGCATCGGAAATGCCCAAGTCTACCCGCAGTTTATCGACGTCGGCCTGCATTGCGGCAATATTTACGTTATATGTATCCATCTTGCCTGTGAGCGCCTTGATCCCCAATTCCACTCGTGTTTTCTGCGCATCTGTCCTGTGGGATTGGTATTCCTCAGCAAGGGCATTGGCGATTTTTTGAGCCATCAATGGTTCCCGATCATACGCCCGAAGCTCAATGATGCTGGTGTTCCGGAACTGACGAATATCAATCGCTTTTTTCAGGATTTTCCGGGCCTCGATCTCATTCAACGGCTTACCACCGTTGATGCGGCTCCACTCTTCAGTCAATTCGCACTTGGCAACCACCTTGGCCAGGACCTTTTGTGACTGAATTTTCTCGAACTCGGTCTGGATGAAGTATGGGTCGAATGCCGCTGGCCCAGATTGCATGCCAAGCAACGGTGCAATATCCGATGTATCCTTCTCGATGGATATCCGGGAGAGGCTCATGTAGGTCGGAGGTATTAGGAACGTCACCACGGTGGTCGTCACGGCGGTAAGCAAAAAGACGAGCAGGATGGTTACGAGCCGAACGCGAATGATCCGCCAATAATCCAGAATATGGAGCTTGTCGGAGGACTGATCTGTACTGGGGATTTTATCCATTTTCTAAAACCTAAAAAAAAGGGAGGCCAGATAAACACTTCTGGCCTCCCAAGAAAAGTTTTAGTTCGAGAAAATCAATAACTCGTGCCGATGCCGATGGACAAATAGTTCCTCTCAAAACTACGGCGAGGGATGTCTGAATCGAGTTCGTCGAAGTTGTATGCCAACTCGGTCCAGATGTTGTCGGCGATGGCGTAGGTGATGCTGGCTCCCAGCAACATTAGCGACTCCGTCTTGCCGTCCACTTGCACACCACCTCCGTTAATCTCCGAATCCTGATATCGAGCGGTCAAAGTCCCGTGAACTTTGGCTGTGATTTTGTGGAGAAACTGAGCATAGACCGCGCTGGTTTCCTGATCAGCAGCCTGCAAATCAGTGGCACCGCGTGCCAAGCTTACCCCCGCCACAAGCTTGCTCCCCTCGGCATATCCCCATTCCATCGAGGCATTAATATACGGGCTGGTCTCATCCTCCGGTATCAAACCGGGCATCAAGTCGAAATTATAATAGTCGACGTACTGGGCACCCGCCTGGGCGCTGGCGACAAACTCCTTGTTCAGTTGGTGGCGAACGCCAACATACCCATAATGAGAGTCGTTGTCGCGGGCATCCGACTTGAAATCCAAACCGGGCACCTTCAAATCGCCACCATCAAAATCGGTCGAAGCAAACTTGTAACCTACGAAGTACTCAGTCTGGTCCATGTCGTAAATTACATCAAGGTTCACTTGGTTGTGGGATCTATCCAGCAGCGCAGAGTGATACGCCTCGTCATAATCAAACATGGAGTTCCCGTATCCGAGTTCCACCTCGATGTTCCCTGAAAGAATCTGGCGGTAAGCGGCTGAAAGCGTGTTACGCAAATTGTCACCCTCGGTACGCAGAGGAGTGCCCCCGTTTAGTATTTCAGGTTCCTGGGCAATCACAAAACTATCCGACAATTGCAAAAGCGAGGTATCGGAAAATGCCTTGTTGAGGCTGATGCCCAATTCATGACCATAGTCCTCGTTGTCTGTTTCCCGGTCTTCGTAGTACCGCATGCCGAACGCGTAACCGGCGCTGAACTCCAAGTCCGTTCCCTCACCGATGGTGAGATTGATTCCGGGGCTGACCTCGATGCCCCAGCTCTCCTCGGCGAGATCCTCGGGCGAGGTTGTATAGTTGTCGTCGTAAAATCCACGCAGCGAACCTGTCACTTCCCAGACTTTACCGGCATCAGCAGCCTGCAATCCAGCAACGCCGAACGCGGCGACTCCCAAGGTAACAATTTTTTTGTTCATAATCTTAATAAAAATCCAGACTCAACACCCCGAACGGCCAGTAGGGCTGAATGGAGGGCGATTGTCTATGCTCACCCGGCCATGTCAACCTCAATTGTTAAATTTTTTTTGACTTTTTTCATTGTCTCAACCTTGTTGACATCAAGCACCTATCGCTGTTCTTCCGGGGCAGCAAAAAATAGCCATTGGTCCGGTGCGAAAATGTCCGAAACAGCCTGTAAAGGGAATCCATCGGGCACATCCCCCTTCATCTGCATGTCCAGCATAAATCGCTCCCAGTTCAACTCATTTGCATTTAGCACGGAGGAAGTGTACCTCTGATCAGTAGTGACCTCCGTAAAATACAAGGCACTGACAGGCTGAAACTGCTCGTAGAGTGTGTAAAAATCCGGCTTGACGGTTCGGGTAAGCCACACGCAATTCTGATTGCCATACCACGCCACGGCCCAGGGGATGTCACTCATCAACAAGTCGTCCTCCTTGATCCCAGCCAAGCCATACTCGGCCGGAACGGAGCGAAGGGACTGTAAGCGCGCCGGATGGTAAGGCGGATCAGCCACGGGATACGGATGCGGCAGCAGAAAGCTCAAGGCCATCGGAAGCGAAGCGGATATGACCAATCCTGTGGATGCAGCCAAGCGCATTTCCGGCAGATCCACTTTCCACCGGTCCAGCAGCGAGAAAAACAACCCCGCGCCGAATAGTAAAGAGACCGGCCCAAGAAGGGCCAAAAGGTTTTCGCCATTCACGCCCGACGCAGCGGTCACCGGTGCACCTTGGCCAAGCGACCTCGCCAGCAACTCAGCCAGCGTGCCGTTGGCTGCCGAGAGGTGTGTACGGCCAAGCGCTTGACCAAGCGCAAACACCGCGAGTGTCATCAACAAAAAAACCCGCAGCCGCCGCAGCGAGCGGTTCCGAAACGGCACGACCAAGCCGACGAGGCAAACCACCGCGAACCAACTGCCGGAGAACTGTGGCAACTCATGAACCAGCAGATGGCGGAGGTTGCGTTTCAGCTTGTTCTCGATGTCCCACAGCCCGACATGATCCGCCACTCTCACCTTGATTTCATTCTGACCGTTCACCGGTGCATCACTTGGCTCGTAAAACAAGGTCCGCTCGAGCGTGTCCTCAGGGAAGGCATCGGTCTGCGAGTACAGGGCCAAGCCGGCCGTGCCGAACAGGTTGCCGCTCAGTTGCGCGTTCCGCACCAGCCAGGGCGACATCACGAGCAGAAACCCAAGCAACGCCATCGCCACCGTCCTGACCCGATGCCGGCCCAAAAACCAGCCGAGATAAACCAGCACCGGCAGGATCACCCAGGCAAAGCCGTAACGGGTCAACCCACCCAAGCCAGCCAGCGCGCCGGCCCAAAGCGCCATCCCGGCAAACCAGCCGCCGCCTCGCGGCACTCCGTCATTCCCCCGCTCCTCCAGCCTCACGAGCGTCTTGCCCAAGGCCAGAAACAGCACAAGCAGCAGCATCGTCGGGAGGCCGGAGGTGCTGAACTTCCAGTAAAGTTCCGTCCCTAAAAAGAGCAGTGCCGCGCACCAGGCCACCGACGGGTCAAACAGTTTTTCGCCCAGCCGGAAGACCTGAATCAGCGCCACAAAAAACAACGCCTGATTTAGCAGCCAGATGAGAAATTCCGGCTGATATTGCTTAAACTCGTTTGCCTTTTGAAGATCAATTTCAAACTCAAACGGCAACACTTTCATCAACGCAGCCAACAGCATCGGGTACACCGGCGGGTTGGTGATGTCGGGGAATTTACTGCGAAGCTCCACATCGGAAACAGCGCCTTGCTGCCGCAAAATATCGAGGCTCAGCGGCCGGATGAACTGCGTGGTGTAGCCGCGTCCCTCGGCGATGTTGCGAGCCAGTTGCGCGGCGTCCATCGCCTCGGGTGCGGTGAAGCTGCGCGTGAGATTAAGGTAGTAAACCAGCCCCAGGCTCCCGATCAGCAACAGCAAAACCAAGCCGCGAATGCGCTTGGCCCATTTGCCCTCCTCGAGGCTGTGTATGATTTCCTGAACCCTTATCATCCGTTGTTATGCCGACGCTTGGTCATCCTTGGATGCACTGATGCCCCGTCGCGTTCAAATTCCCTCCAAGCCGTAGCGGTTGAGCTTGCGATGAAGCGTCCGCCGGCTGATGCCGATTTTCCGGGCCGCCGTCGTCCTGTTGCCGCGGCATTCCTTGAGCGTTCGGATGATCAACTGCTTCTCCGCCTCCTCCAGCGTCACGCCCTTGTCGACGAGCGGCTGGGTCAATTGTTTTTCGTGATGGATGACGCCACGGCTTTGCACCGACTGCGGAAGGCCTGCAAACTCGATCATGTCGCCCCTGCCCAGAACCACGGCGTGCTCCACGGCGGTGCGCAACTCCCGCACGTTCCCCGGCCAAGCGTAACGGATGATTGCCTCCAGCGCCTCGGCGGTAAAGTCGCTCACCGGCTTGGCGTTCTCCTCGGCGAACTCGCGCAGAAAACTCAGCGCCAACATCGGGATGTCCGACGCGCGCTCACGCAGGGGCGGAGCCCAAAGCTCCACCACGCTCAACCGAAAATAAAGATCCTCGCGAAACTCGCCGTTGCCGACCATCTCCTTCAGATTTTTGTTCGTCGCCGCGACGACTCGCACGTCCGCCGTCAAGGTCTTGTTGCCGCCGACCCGCTCGAACGTGCGCTCACCGAGAAACCGCAGCAACTTGACCTGCGTCGTCTCGTCGATATCGCCGATCTCGTCGAGGAACAACGTGCCGCCCTCGGCCTGCTCAAACCGCCCGACACGACGCTCATGCGCGCCGGTGAATGCCCCCTTCTCGTGGCCGAACAATTCGCTCTCAAGCAGCGTCGGCGACAGCGCAGCGCAGTGCACAGTGACCATCGGACGCCTCGAGCGAGGGCTAAGCTGGTGGATCGCCTTGGCCAAAAGCTCCTTACCTGTGCCGCTCTCGCCTTGGATCAAGACAGTCGCCCGTGATGGCGCCACCTGCCGGACGATATCCATCACCTTTTGCATCGGCTCCGACTCGCCGATGATGTTCTCGAGCCCGAACTTTTTGTTGAGTTGCTGCTTCAGTGTCTTGTTTTCGCTCTCGAGGGTGCGCAGCTTGAGAGCCCGGGCGATGCGGGTCTCGAGTTCGTCAATCTGCATCCGCCCCTTGGCCAAGTAGTCGTCAGCACCCTGCTTGAGCGCCTCGACCGCCAACTCCTCCGAGCCGTAGGCGGTCATCAGGATGCAGATCGGCGGCTTGGCCAGCGACTTGGCCCGGGCGATCAGCTTCATCCCGTCCTCGTTGTTCGGCAGCCGAAAGTCAGTCAGCAGCACCTCGAACGACTCCGCCTCGAGCAGGTTCGCCGCCGAGGCGGCATCCTCGGCCACGTAGACCTCGTAACGATCCTCCAGCGCGGCGCGCAGTCCGTCGCGGGTCGGCTTCTCGTCGTCAACAATGAGTAGGTTTGGATTCATGCCTCGTTGGCTGCCGTCTCGAGCAGGTGCTGCCGGCGCTCCTCCTGCGGCAGCCAAATCCGGAAGGTCGTCCCCTTGCCTCCGTGGCTCATAAGCTCCAGCCGCCCGTCGTGGTCACGCACGATTCGCTGCACTATCATCAGTCCAAGACCGGAGCCTTTTTCCTTCGTTGTGTAGTACGGCTCAAAAATCCTCTTGATCTGTTCCTGCGGAATCCCGACGCCGGTATCGGTCAGGCTGACCCATACTCCGCCGCCGGCTTCGCCGGTCTTGATGACCAACTCGCCGCCAGTGCTCATCGCGTGCATCGAGTTTTTCATCAGGTTGATGAGCGATTGCTTGATCTGCGCGGCGTCAAACACGGCCAAGGGCAGCGACTTCGCGAACTCCAGTTTGATCGACTGGCCTCGGTTGTCAAACTCCGGGCGCAGCAGCTCGATCGTCTCCTCGATCGTGTCGTTGAGTGAGCTTTTTTTAAGCTTCGGCTTGCTCGGACGGATGGCCTGCAAAAACTGGGTCACAATGTAGTCGAGCCGGTTGACCTCGCCCTTGGCCACGCCGATGTATTTTTCCAGCTTGGCGGCGATGTCGCTCACTTCGTCGGGGTCGCCCTCCCGCTTGGCCACGCCCCCCTCGACGCCCACCGCCGGTTGGCCAAGCTTACGGATTTCGCGCTCCACCAACTGCAGATGAATGCTCAGGGCGTTCAGCGGGTTTCCAAGCTCGTGCGCCACGCTGGCCGCCAGCAGGGTTAGGGCCTGGATGCGCTCGCTCTCGATCGCCTCGTGGGTTTGCTCCCGCGCCTCGGTGGCGTCGTGCAGAATCAGCGCCATGCCGGTGCTGCCCATGGCCTCGCCATCGAGCGGCGCGGCGTAAAGCCGAATGAAGCGTTTCCGAGGATAATCCAGCTCGAACTCCCGCCGCATGACACTCCGGCCTCCTTCGTGATCCGCCGCCTGCAGGGAGGCCCAGTCAAACTCGGGGAGCAGTCGCGTCACGGGTTGATCCATCGCCGCATCCTCGTCAAAGCCGGTCAACTGACTCGCAGCGGCGTTTAGGTAAGTGACCTTCCCCTCCTGGTCGGCAACGAGCACACCGTCCTCGATCGTGTTGAACAGCGTTTCCAGAAAAGACCGATCCCGGGCAAGTCGCTCGACAAACGACTGCAAGTTCTCGGGGTTCAAGACGTCAATGCGTCCGAGAACTTTTTCAACAAAACTGGACTTGGTCGATGGCATACGGCTTAGAGCCACCTTTTGATTTTGAAATACACAATGGTCGCCAGCGTGGACATTGCTGTCACCACCAACGCCACAAGATACCCTGTCTTGCCCGACGCAATCTCGGGCATGTCGTGAAAGTTCATTCCATACCACGTGCCCACCAGCATCATCGGCGTCGTGATCACGGTGAATACCGTCAGCAGCTTCACAATTTCGCCGGTCTTGTTCGAGGACATGTTGAGGTAAACCTGCAGCACACCGGTCAGCGACTCCGCATACCGCGCCGCCAACTCGCCGATGTTGTAAAGCCCGTCGTACACGTCACGGTAGTACGGGATCAAGTGGGATTGAATGAGCTTGAACTCGCCGCAGACAAACCGGCTCAGCACTTCCTTTTGCGGCCCGATGATCTGCCTCAGTTGCAGCACTTCCTTCTTGATCTGCAAAATCGTGTTGAGCGTCTCCTTGCCGGGATCAGCCAACGCCTTCTGCTCCACCTCCGCCACCTCCATCGCCAACTCGTCGAGAGCCGGTTTGTAGTTCTCGACGATCAAATCCAGCAGTGTGTGGGCCACCCGGCCCGGTTCCGTGGCGATGTCCGCCGTGTTGCGCAGGCACATCTCCCCGGCCAACTCAACCGGCCGCATCGGCTTGCTGTGGAACGTCACTAGGAAATTTTTGCCGAGATAAAAACTCAGCTCCGACGTCGCAAACACCCCGTCTTTGCGGCTGTAATCCACTGCGTGAATCACCATGAAAAGATACGGCGAAAACTCGTCCTTCTCCTTCGGCAGATATTCCTCGACCTTCGGCGACGGACTCTCCGTCACGCTGTCCTCGATGGACAAGGGGTGAAAATGGAAGACGTTTTTAAGAAGAAAGCTGGTTTCTTGAGGTGTGGGATCCTCGAGGTCAACCCACAGGAACAGCTTAGTGTCCGCCAACAGCGTGGGCATCAGGAACAACTCGATGTCCTTGCTGTGCAACTTGCCTTCGGTCGTAAATGCGAATGACCTCACCATAAGACTGCTTTTCTTTAGCGTTCAAATCCAAGCCCCAATAGGGACAAACTGGCGCTATTCTACCTCCGATTATTCACAAAGCAAATTAAATCCATGAAACTAGGTCAAAATGTCTCACTTCCTTGTTTTTTTACTGCAGGAGCCAGTTCTTAAGCAACTTTTTTCGTGTCATTTAAGTACGCAATTGGCTGAGCTGGAATCACGCTGGCTTGCACAATCTTTTTTCGCGAATTAGCTTTCCGCGGCTTGGCCCCACTTGCCAAGCGCTGTTTCCCAAAATAAACAATGTCAGAAAGCTACATTCAGAACCTGTTCGCGGAACGAATCGGCGGCGTCGACTACGGAAAAGACACGGCCATCTACAAGTTTGAAAAGATCAAGCGCGCCAAAAATGCCGTGCTTGAGGCCAACCCCGGCGCTGAGATCATCGACATGGGCGTCGGCGAGCCGGACGAAATGGCTTTTCCGGAGGTCGTCGCCAAACTCCACGAGGAGACACAAAAACCGGCCAACCGCGGTTACGCCGATAACGGCGGCCAAGCACTCAAGGAAGCCGCCGCCCGGTTCCTCGACAATGTCTGCGGCGTCAGCGGCATAGACCCCGAGACGGAAGTGCTCCACTCCATCGGCAGCAAGGCGGCGCTCTCCATTTTGCCGGCCGCCTTCATCAACCCCGGCGACACTGTCTTCATGACCATCCCGGGGTATCCTGTGCTCGGCACGCACGCCAAGTACTACGGAGGCCAAGTGCACAACCTCGCATTGACGGCGGAGAACAATTATCTGCCGGACCTCGACAGCATCCCAGCCGACATGTTGGCCAAGGCCAAGGTGCTCGTGCTGAACTATCCGAATAACCCGACCGGCGCCAGCGCCACTCCGGAGTTCTTCGCCAAGGTCGTCGACTTCGCCAAGGCCAACAACCTCATCGTCATCCACGACGCCGCCTACATCGGCTTGGTTTACGACGGCAACAAACCACTGAGCTTCCTCGCCACTCCGGGCGCGAAAGACGTCGGCATCGAGTTGCACTCGACCAGCAAGAATTTCAACATGACCGGCTGGCGCTGCGGCTTCGTGGTCGGCAACCCGTTGCTTATCAAGGCTTACGGCGATGTGAAGGACAACAGCGACTCCGGCCAGTTCCTCGCCATCCAAAACGCCGCCGCCTACTGCTACGATCACCCCAAGATCACCGAAGCCATCGCCGCCAAGTACTCGCGCCGCATGGACAAACTCGTCGGTGTGCTGCAAAATGCCGGCTTCCAGATTAGCAAATCCGGCGGCTCATTCTTCCTCTACATGAGCGCTGCCAAGGCGGCGGTCAAGGCCGACGGCAAGCGTGTAGACTTCGAAAACGGGGAAGCCCTTTCGCAGTGGCTCATCCGCGAAAAACTTATCTCCACTGTGCCGTGGGACGACGCCGAGTCGGCGATCCGCTTCAGTGTAACGTTCGACGCGAAAGATGAAGCCGATGAGGATCGCGTAATCAACGAAATTGCCTCCCGCTTGGGTGACGTAAAATTCGAATTTTGATTTCCCCTCCGCGCTTGGCCAAGCAGGATTTGAATTGTACTTTGCCCGCCAATGGTTCTCGTCCTCGACAACTATGATTCGTTCACCTTCAACCTCGTCCAGTATCTTGGCGAGTTGAAGGCCAACGTACTCGTGCACCGGAACGACGAGGTCACCATCGAGCAAATCGAGGCCGACAGACCCGAGCGCATCCTCGTCTCCCCCGGCCCGCGCACCCCTCGTGAAGCCGGCCTGTCCAACGACGTCATCAAGCACTTCGCCGGCAAGCTGCCGATCATGGGCGTTTGTCTCGGGCACCAATGCATCGGCCATGCCTTCGGCGGTGAGGTCGTCGTGAACTACCGGATGATGCACGGCAAAACATCGTCCATCACCCACAACGGCAAGGACTTGTTCAAAGGTATCCCCTCCCCCTACGTCACTACGCGTTACCACTCGCTCGTCGTGAAACGCGAGACGTTGCCGGATTGCCTGGAGGTCACTGCGGAAACGGAGGAAGGCGAAATCATGGGGTTGCGGCACAAGGAACTCCCCATCTGGGGTGTGCAGTTCCACCCCGAAAGCATCCTCACCGAGCACGGCCACACGATGATGCAAAACTTCCTCGACCTCGAGGTTTAGGCCACGCGCCAGGCGGCGCTAACTCATCGGGAACAGCCAGGCGAGCAGCATCACGGCAACCAAGCCGTCGATCGCCATTACAGTCATCAGAAACGAGACGCTTCGAATCGACTCGCGGATCGTCATTCCGCTCATCCGGTTAATCACCCAGAAGCCGCTGTCGTTCATCCACGGAAACGGCTTTGAGCCGCAGCCAATCGCCATCGCCAAATAGACCGGATGGAACGGCAGTGTCGCCGCCATCCCGGCGAAAATGCCCACCGAGGTGATCATCGAAACCGTCGCCGAGCCCTGCGCCGTGCGCACCACCGCCGTCACAAAAAACGCCAGCGGTAAAACAAGCAGTCCGGTGATTTCAAAATCCGCCGCCAAGCCGCCGATGCGCGCTGCGATGTTCGTCTGCTGCAGCATCGTCCCGAACGACGCGCCGGCCGCCGTGATCAGAATCACCACCCCGCCGCTGGCCAAGGCCGATTGCACGGAGTCGAAGAGCGCCTGCTTGTCACCTCGTTTTTGCATCGCCAATAAGCCAAGTCCCACCGCCGCCGCAATAATCAGCGCAACGTTTTTGTCGCCTACCAAGCCCAGGAAATTGGCCAAACCGACCGGCGGGGCGGCGATGAGCTTTTGAAGAATGGTGTTGCCGGCGATTAGCACGATCGGCAGTAGCACCGGCAGCAACGCTAGGCCAAGAGGTGGCAGCGATTTGCTGTCGCGCTGTGCTATCTTCTCCAACTTGGCCAAGGGCAAATCAGCTGAGTCGCGCAACGGCACCTGCCACTTGTCGTGCCCGTTGACGAACTTGGCATAAACATAACCAGTCGCGCACGCCACCGAACCAACCACCAACCCCATCAGGATCATCAGCCCTAGATCGACATCGAGTTGAACGGCCACGAACAAGGGCCCCGGCGTCGGCGGTACCAGCGAATGCGCCATAGTCGCACCGGCCACGATTGTCATGATGTATAGACCGTAGTTTTCGCGGGACCGTATCGCCAGCGCTTTGCCAAGCGGGATCATCAAATAAAAAACGGTGTCGAAGAAAACCGGTGTGCCGAGCAGGAAGCCACTTCCGGTGAAAGCCAGCGGCGCACGTTTCTCGCCAAGCAGCCCCAGCGCCGACCGAATGATCCGCTCCGCACCGCCGCTCTCCAAAAGGCATTTGCCAATGATCGCAGCCATCGCGATGAGAATCCCCAAGCTGCCGCATGCCTTCCCAAACGCACCCGTAACCCGGGAAATCAAAGACTGCGCCGCCATGTGCTTGGCCTTGGTTTTGTGCAACTCCTGAACCAAGTTGGTTAAGTTTGGATCGTCTTGGCCAAGCCGGTTGGTCGCCTGTTTACGGATATCTTTTTCAATCCGGCTATCATTCATCACCGACTCCTTGATGGCATCCGGCGTTGCCAGCAAACCAACCACCAACGCCCCACCGATCAGCGCCATAAAAGCATGCAACCGCAACCACAAAACACCGCCGATCACCACGGCCATACCAATTAACAAAATAATCAGCGGATCCATTTGAATTTAATTTGGTTGATCACCCTCGATCCACTTGACGCTGTGGTCACCTGTCACGGCTACCGTCTCCGGTGGCGAGTCGATTCTGAAATAAGACCACGGCCCGGGGATGAAGGGGTATTTCTCGACGATACTCTCGTCCACTTCGATACCCAGCCCCGGCCCGTCCGGCAAGACCAGATAACCGTCTTCCATCGCAAGCGGTTCCCTTAGAATTTCATCAGCCACCGGGAACGGATACATCCCGGGTCGGCCGTCATTCGAGTAGCACGGAAACTCCAGCCACTCCACAACATCCTCCTCCCAGCAAACGCCGAGATGCGCCGCCGCAAGCACTTCCAGATTTGTGCCCCAACTGTGAAACGCAAATCGAAGGCCATGTTGCTTCACCTTCTCAAAGATTCGGCGGCCCATCGCAAAGCCACCTTGGCAACATACATCCATCTGGATGAAATCTGCGCAACCCTTGTCAAACAAATCCATGAAGCCCGCTTCATCCGGCTCATGTTCTCCGGTGGCAATGGGAAACTTCGCAGCATCCTTCAACCGCGCGTACGCCTCGTGATCCTCCGGCGGCAGAGGCTCCTCCAGCCAAGTCGGCGCAAATTCAGCCATTGCGTTGGCCAAGTCCAAAATCGTCTCAAGCGAATAAGTTTTATCCCCCATCCGCCACCACGAATGCGCGTCGATCATCAGCCCAACATCCGGCCCGGCCGCAGCGCGCATTTGCCGCATCGTCTCCAAATCCGCATCCGGCCCTCGCGCCGGCCTCATTTTGTAGGCCGAAAACCCCATCCCGGCTATCGCCACAGCCTCATCTGCGAATCGCTCCGGCTCCATGTACATCCCCGCGCTGCCATAAAGCTTGATCCGGTCCCGCTTGGCCCCGCCCGCGATGTCACTCAACGGACACCCCTCAAACCGGGCTATCAAATCCATGATGGCAATCTCCACGGCCCGATACGTCTTGGTCAGTTCCAAGTCGCCTTTGAAATCAAAGCTTGTCCAAGCGCTGGGATCGCGCCCCTCTAAGAAAGGAGAGATAATCTCACGAATCTCACGCTCAGCCCGCTCATGCGCCGGTCCCGGGGCAAACCCCTGAAGCCGGTTGTCCGCCGTGACACAAATGAACATCGCATCCCGCTTCAACACGGTTCTCACACCGCCATAAAACGACAGCACCAACGGCTCCGGCAATGGGTAGGAAACCAGAAAAGCCTCAACACTATTGATTTTCATGTGATCATCCGCCTGGGCAAGCTACTCGCCAAAAAAGGAAAACCACAACCTAAACAAAGGCCGTCCCTGGGCCAAGCCCGGCAAGACACAAAAAAAGCGCGGTATTCCGCGCCGACAAAAATTGATCTGAAGAATTAGTCGAGGTTACTTAAACTGGGCCATTTGAAGAGTTAGTCTGGGCGCCTGGAAAGGGCCCAATTTAAGTAACCTGGGCCGCAACTTAATCAGAGCTTAACGTCAACCAACTAAGGGCACTTCTGGAAGTCTCAATTTAATGCATGTAAAAAAATCAAATAACCTATCAAAAGAGCATTCTTGTTCGCGCGTTTCATAAGTTTCCAGAAGTGCCCTTGAGTCTCATGTGTTCAAATGGCTTGGTTTGAAACAAGAACGTTGAGTGTATAAAAAATGATGGGACGAACGACTTCACCCGCTCAGTTAGCCACAACTTAGCAAAGCTAAATAATTCCTGCTTTTTTGAGACATTCACTTTCGTGAATTGCATCTTAACGAGAGCATATGACCGGCCAAAATTATCTTTCGACTTAGCTTCACTGAGTCAAATTGACTCACTCCTCATAATCCGTTACTTTTTTGAAAAGAAGGGCGGCTTGTTTGCTATTTACTGCTTTTTTGAGATGAAACTAATCAATCGCATCATGGCTAATGAGGAGGCATTTCACCTTGTTTTGGCTGCTTTTATTGGTGTTATTGGTGGATTGGTGAATCTTGTGTTCTTGTTTTTGGTGAAGTCAATTCAGTGGATCGTTTTTTGGCAATCTGACTCTCCAGGGGATTTAGCTCAGGGGTTGAGCGCTTTTGAGAGGATTATTATTCCGACATTAGGTGGTTTGTTGGCTGGATTGGTTCTTTTGCTTAGAACACATCTTTCTGGGAGCAAGAAGGTTACGAATGTGTTGGAGGCAGTCGCCGTTGGAGATGGTCGGCTTGGCATGCGGGCAACGTTGATCCATGCTTGGTCGTCCCTTTTAAGTATCGGGACGGGGGCTTCGATTGGCCGGGAGGGAGCGATTACGCAGTTAACAGCTACTTTTGCCTCTAAGTGGGGGCAATTTCACCAATGGCAGCCTTATCGGCTTCGACTGATGGTAGCATGTGGGGCGGCGGCCGGTCTGGCTGCAGCCTACAACGCCCCGATTGCTGGAGCACTTTTTGCCGCCTTGGTTTTGGTTGGGAATTTTTCGATGAACCTATTTGCCCCGTTGGTCATGGCTTCGGTCGTGGCCACGATGGTTTCACGATTTTGGTTTGGCATTGAGCCTTGGTATGTGTTGCCGGAATCGATTGATTTTGGCCAAGCCGCCCGGTTTTCGCAAATGGGTTGGTTTTTAATCTTGGGAACACTATCCGGCGTTGGGGGTGCTTTTTTTCTAAAGTCGATTCAGAAAGTTGAGTCCGCGACCGAGAAGAGCGCTTGGCCAAGCTCAGTGAAACTTGGCTTGGCCGGTTTGGCGGTTGGCTTAATCGCCTTGGTTTTTCCGGGTGTCTGGGGTAACGGCTATGAAATCACGAACCAGATTTTGAAGACTGAATCACCGGAAACCGGGTTTTCGGTGCTCGTACAGGGTTCTGTGCTCGAAAGTCTCGATGCCTGGAAGATTCCGCTGTTTGTGCTGGCCGGATTGCTGGTGGCCAAGTTCGTTGCCACGGTTGTCACGGTTGGCGCTGGAACGGTCGGGGGGGTGTTTACCCCGACTCTATTTCTTGGAGCAGGTCTTGGGGCGGCCTTTGGCCAAGCGCTTGGCCTGCTCGGCTGCGCGGAAGAGACACCGATGGTTGCCTTTGCATTGGTAGGCATGGGCAGTGTCTTGGCGGCAACCACCCGCTCGCCGTTGTTGGCGATGATCCTGATTTTTGAAATCTCGCTGAAATATGAGTTGATGCCGCCGCTGATGATTGGCTGCGTGGTGGCGACTTTGGTTTCGAAGAAGTTTTTTAAGGCATCGGTTTACTCGGCGCCGCTTCATCGGCGCGGATTGGTGGTGGACCAAGAAAATCGCCGGATGGGATCTGCCACCGACCGTTGCATCGGGGACGTGATGGTGGGGCCGACTTCGCCGATCAAGGAGACGGCAGCCTTGCCGGAAATCTCGGAAATCTTCCTTGCCAGCCCTCGAAACTATCTGCCGGTATTGAGCTCAGATAATCGATTGGTGGGGGTGATTTCGCTTCAAGATGTGAAAGCCCACCTCAATGCGGGGGACGAGATGCGGGCGGTGATCGCGCTGGATCTGATGCGGCCGGTGTACACGGTGCTCACACCCAATCGGCAGTTGATGGATGCCCTGCCTGAGATCATGGGCTCTGAGATGGAGATGATCCCGGTGGTGAACTCGAACCGGGAGATGCGCTTGGTTGGCTCAGTGTCGCGCAGCAAGACGCTTGGCCTGATGTCGGAAGCGATCGCCAAGAGCGGTGTGGAAAACACGATTTAAGATCGTGGATGGGTAACGCTTGGCCAAGGGGCCGAGCTACTCGTCGGCTCCGATGAAGTGGATATCGACCAACTCGCCCGGGTGGATGTCCAGCTTGATTGGTTCGCCCTCGGCATCGACCAAGTCAACCAAGTCAATCGTGAACGGCAAGACTTTTTTGTAGGCGGCCCGGTTCCTCAGCACACCGCTTCCGACCGCCTCAAGCCGGTTGCTGACCTTGGACACCTTGGCCCGGGCGACTTGCCTGTCGGCTCCCAACCAGGAAAAGAGTCCGGATGTGGTGGGACGCCGCGTCCTTATTTCAACCTCCAGTCCCACCTTGGGCTCCAGATAAATGGGTTGCGGGACGTATCCGACGATCTTCTCGACCTGCGAGGAACTGATGGTGGCGATGGTCTCACCCGACTGGACGCTCTCGCCGGTTTGTTTGCTGATGCTCCCGATTTCGCCGTCGATTGGGGACAATAAAACAATGTCATCAAGCAACTTCTCCACGCGGCTCAAGCCTTGGTCGAGTCGCTTGATTTGTTCTTGGTCCAACTGGCTTGTCGGATCGTTTTCCTGCGCCTCGCGCAGGGCTTGCTCTATCGAGGCGACCAACTCGGTTTTTTGCTGGACCTGCACGGCGTAGCTGTCGCGATCCGTCTCGGCCTTGTTGTAAACTGACTCTGAAACGAGCGTGTCCTCGAACAGGGTCTCAATTCGATGAAACTCTTTCTCGGAATTCTTAAGCTCGATCTTCAAGGCGGCAACTGACGTCCGCTCGTTCAGCCAGTCCAATCGGAGCTGATTGTAGCTCAGGGCGGTCCGCGCCCGCTGCATTGGGTCTATGGTCAGTGTGAGCAAATCGACCTGTGCCCGAACCCAATCCACGGTTGCGTCGGCAAAATCCGGATCCATCGAGTAATCAATATAGGCAATCGGGTCGCCTGCTTTCACCGTGTCGAAACGGCCGACGGAAACCTTCGTCAACAACCCTGGTCGGGGGCTGGAGAGAACGATATTCTCTGAACGCGCCTCACCCACCACGGAAGACGGGCTGACGCGACTGAACCAAAGAATCATCACCCCGGCGATGCAGAGCAGAAACACGATGACCGGCAGGGTGACCTGCCGAAAGTCCTGAAATCTTTGTTCGGCTGGGATGGGGATGGGCTGTTTATCGCTCATGTGCTAGACTTCTGATTCTTCCTCCGCCTTCAGTCCTGTGACTCGGGACACGCCGTCCATCTCTCGCAACTCGATTAGCAGATCCTCCAAGCGTGAAGGATCGCGCAAAAGCAACCGATAGGAAAAACCCACTCCTGAGGAACCGTCAACCGTTCGCTCGCTCACACAACGGGAAAGGCGGGTATGACGCCCGAATATATCTTCCAACACTCTAATTTCCGGGGCAGGGCGCTCCCAATGAAGATTGAGAATGGTGTCGTACCGATGCCGGGTACCGAACGAAGTCATCCGAATGTAAAACATAATCAGACAGATCATCATGCATCCGGCTATGGCCGTCGCAAATTTTAACGTGCCGCAGGCCATGCCGATGACGATGACCGACAAGATAAACGAGGTGTCCAGCGTATCCCTGAGTACATTTCGGAAGCGAACGATGGCAAAGATTGCCATCAATCCAAAAGCCGTCACCAGGTTGTTGGACAGGACAAGCATCACCATCGAAACGATGGTCGGAATAACCACCAGAGAGTTAACGAATGACCTGGAATAGGATAACCCTGTATGGGTGAACATATAAACCCATGCAATGGCGTGCCCGCAGACAAAAGCCAGCAGTAAACCCATGAGCATCATGGGAACATCCGTGGGAACCGGAGTGTAGTCTCCTTGTAAAAACCAGTGATCCATTAATCGTTATGTTACGGAAACATTTTCCCTTGAGTGAGCGATTGGCCAACCGCTAGAATCCAGCCCTTCCTGAACGGATTGTGAACCCAACACAGTGACTCCGTCAACGTACTTGGCTGCACCACATTGTGTCAGGCCAAATATCCTGACCAATTCGCGGAACCAGTCTGGGAAACGATTGGTAAACTTTAACTCCAGCACCACATTGTCCCCAAACACTAACTTAGGATCTTTCATTTGAGTTATCAAATGCGACTTGTGCTCAACCTCAATCCGGATCTGCCGATCCAGCGTCACACGAACCGAGTTGTCATGACGACTCGTCCATGCTTCACGGTAATAAGCAACGTGGGCCTTCGGTGCCGCCTCCAATTCCTGCATGTGATGTATGAACTGTTCGACGGCCGCACGATGTGACGGCTCCCCGCTGGACATTTGTCCAAGTAACGGCAACTGACCACTCAGCACATGCCCCAAAGCCTCACGATTCACGCCACCCCGCTCCTTCGCTATCGTGTTGTTCGTACGACGCTTAACCTCGAAGTAAACCGGCGCCTTCGGTCGATCCTCGTAAAAGCGAATGCGCAGCTTGTAGCGATTTTTGTCTCCATTGATCGTCGTTTGGTAAAGACGCAAACCCGGTGAATCCAGATATAGACTGTGCACCGGGTAGGAGAAATTGGGCTGGGTCGCACCGAAAGGATCCAAATCAAGATATGAGGATACAAAATCACGCAAAGACAAAGCTACATCATCACGGATGATGTACTTGTGCTCGTATCGTTGTTTTTGCAAATTGTCCGCCAAAATAACTTCGAATCAATTGAAAAGATGCCCTCCTCTCCAGGCCCCCTTTTCCTCGAAAAATCACGAAGGCGGCGCAATCTAACGTGATATACGCAGTTGTCACGAAAAAGTTACATAGCCCCGGCGTGGGCAAGCGAATCCACCCTTCCTCTCTTTCAATGGTTGCCAACTCGAATGTCCTTTGGCTAAATCGACCGCGTGAAACGGTTTTCATCCATTACAACACTTATCCTTTCGCTTGGCCTCCTATTCTCAGCCCAGGCTGCGGGGCCGGACGATTCATTCATTCAAGCCTACACGCTCATCGCACAGGCCGATAACCTGTCCCGGCTCGGGCAGAAAAACTCCGCCATCCAGAAATACCGGCAGGCCCACAATGACCTCGCCGCCCTGCAGTCCGGCTACCCAAACTGGAATGCCGGTGTCGTCAGTTTCCGCATCAAGTATGTGGATCAGAAACTCAAGGCCCTCGGCGACGAGGCTCCAGAAACGGCGCCATCCTCGGCCAAGCCCGCCGTCCTTGACCCCGCCGCTGCCGGCCGCGAAATCGCCGTCCTAAAGCGCAAGGTTGAGTCGCTGGAAAACGCGATCATCCTCAAGGAAGCCAAACTCAAGGAGGCGCTCTCCGCCGTACCTTTGCCGGAGGAGACCCAGCAACTCGCCTCGCTGGAGGCCAACCTCTCCGGCTTGCGCCAAGAAAACGCCAACCTCAAGAGCGCCATCGACAAAGCCACCACCCGGTTAAAGGTCGCCAACACCAGCTTGGCCAAGACCAAGGCCGATGCCGAAAAAGCCCAAGCTGACTTGGGCAAGGCCCAGGCCGAAACCGAGAAAACCAACGAGGCGCTCGCTCAGGCAGTGGAAGAAGCGAAGACCGCCAAGGCAAAAGCGAACGACCGCCAAGCCAAGCGCCTCGAGAATAAATTGGCGGACAAGCAGGAAAACCTGGCCAAAACAGAAAAGGAACTGGCCTCACTCGCAACAGCTCACAAAGCCCTCGAGTCGGAACTCAAGTCGTTCAAAAAAGGAAGCCGCGAAAAAGACCTACAGGCTGAAGTTGAGTCGCTTCAAAAAGAGCTGTCCGAAAACCAGAAAGACATTGAAAAAACCTCGGGTGATGTGGCTGCGCTCAAAAGCGACAAGATCTCCCTTGAGGAGGAACTCAAATCGTTCAAGAAAGGCAACCGCGAAAAGAAACTCGAGGCCGAGGTCGGTTCACTCGAGAAACAACTGACCAGCAGCAACAGTAAACTGAAGGAAACCTCAAGCAATCTGGCTACCGCCGAGATCAGCAACGATTCACTCGAGGACCAGCTCAAGTCACTCCAGAAAGGCTCCCGAGAAAAGGAGATGGGTAACTACATCATCTCGCTCGAGAAGCGCCTGGCCAAGGCCGAGCGTAAAAACACCAACCCCGCCAGCAAAAGGAAGGGGCTTAACGGTATCTTTAACTGGCAAAAATCAGGCCGGGCCGAGAAGGCACAAGTGGCTGAATTGCAGAACCGGATTGACACCCTGCGGTCGCGACTCGAGATTCTCGAGGCCGAGAAAACCCCCTACACCGACGAGGAAAAGAAACTGTTCGCCGAGCCGAACACAGGGGATCAACCCGTCAACTCGCTTCAAGCAAAGGTGGCCACCCTTCCAGAAGGTGCCGCGGACGATTTCAAAGCGGGCCAGGCGGCCCTCATCGAGTCCAAGTTCGGCGAGGCCGAGCAGAAATTCCTGCACGTCCTCAAACTGGACGAAGAGAATCCGTTGACACTGGGCAACCTTGCCCTCGCCCAAATGGAACAGGGCAACTACGAGGGAGCCGAAACCAGCCTGACCCGTGCGCTAAAGAACAATGACGAGGATGCCTTCTCCCTGTCGCTGATCGGCACGCTTCGCTATCGGCAGAAAAAATATGATGAGGCTCGCGACTATCTGGCCAAGGCGGTCAAACTGAATCCGGAGGATTCCCGCGCCCAGCATTTCCTCGGATCAGCACTCAACAACCTTGGCCAACGCAAAGCCGCCGAGACGGCGCTGCGCAAAGCGGTCCAAATCAAGCCGGGATATTCCGAGGCCCACCACAACCTCGCCGTGGTTTATGCCACTCAGAATCCCCCCTTCATTGCCTTGGCCAAGTTCCACTATGAGAAAGCCCTCGCCGGCGGCCACAAAAAGAACGCCGACCTGGAAAAAATCCTCAATAGCGGCAATTAAACCGTCATGCTCGGGCAGTATGCCGAGGAACTGAGCGTCTCCACTCGCGGCCGTGCGCTCTACGAGATCACCCGTGAAGTGGCCGCGTTAGTTACGGCCAGCGGCTTTACAACCGGCTTGGCCACGCTGCACGTCCGACACACCTCCGCCTCACTGCTCATACAGGAAAACGCCGACCCCAGCGTGCGCACCGACCTCGAGTCGATCTTCGCCCGCCTGGCTCCCGACGCCGATCCGGTTTATGAGCACAATTATGAGGGCGACGACGACATGGCCGCCCACGTCCGCACCGCGCTGACCAACGTCAACCTCAGCATCCCCATCACCGGCGGCTCGATGGTACTCGGCACCTGGCAGGGCATCTTCCTATGGGAACACCGTACCCACCCCCACACCCGCCAAATCCACGTCCATATCACCGGCGAATAACCTCTGCCGAAAAAAATCCTAAGTTTTCGTTGACGGCAGAGATCTGTGCTGCTCAATTTCGGTCATGGCTTACTCCATTTCTTATCTTCGTCGTTTTGTCTTCCTGGCCGGTGCGCTTGCGCTTGGCCAAGCGGCTGTCCGGGCGGAGGTCAAGCTGCCCTCCGTCTTCAGCGACCACATGGTTTTGCAGCAAGGCCAGCGCCTCCCCGTCTGGGGCTGGGCCGACCCTGGCGAGGCGGTGACCGTCTCCGTCGCAGGCCAGTCGCAAACGACCGAGGCTGACAAGAACGGTACATGGACTCTGCGACTAAAAAAAACCCTCAAAGCCTCCAAGTCGCCGGTCACCTTCACCGTCAAAGGGAGCAACACCATCGATTTCAAGGACGTACTTGTCGGCGAGGTCTGGCTGTGTTCCGGCCAGTCAAACATGGAATGGCCAGTACGCTCCTCAGACAATGCCGACAAGGAAATCGCTAATGCCAAGCATCCATTGATTCGTCACATCAAGATTCCGCACCGGCCGAGCGCCAAGGAAGAGCGAGATGTCACCACTGACGGTTGGCTCGTTTGCAGCCCGAAGACGGTGGGTAACTTCACCGCCGTTGGGTACTTTTTTGCGCGCCATCTTCAGGGCGAACTTGACGTGCCGATCGGACTTCTCGGCTGCAACTGGGGCGGCACCCGTATCGAGCCTTGGACCACGCCGAGCGGTTTTAGGTCCGTACCAGCCCTGAAGGATATCGCTGACAAACTCGACACATTCCCGCAGAAACGCGACAACGGCTCGATCAATCACCAGTCCGCACTTGCACTGCATAATGGCATGATTTCGCCGATCAACCCGTACGGCATCCGAGGGGCTCTATGGTATCAAGGGGAGAGCAACAACGGCGAAGGCATGCTCTACTACGAAAAAAAGAAGGCGCTGATCAACGGCTGGCGCGATATATGGAACAACAAAAAAATGCCTTTCTACTTTGTGCAACTAGCGCCCTATAAATACGGCGGTGAACCGACCCGACTAGCCGGAATCTGGCAGGCACAGTTGGAAACTCTGAAGGTTCCTCACACCGGCATGGCGGTCACCACCGACATCGGGAATATCCGCGACATACATCCCAGAAACAAACAGGACGTCGGCAAGCGCCTAGCCCTCTGGGCTCTCACCAAGGACTATGGTAAGAAGGGTATCGAGTACTCAGGCCCTTTATTTAAGTCGGCTAGATTCCGCAAGGACACTGCTATCGTCCGCTTCACTCATGCCAATGGTTTGAATTCAACCAACGGCCAAGCCCTCAGCCATTGGGAAGTTGCTGGTGAGGATGAAAAATTTGCAGCCGCCCAGGCGGAAATAAAAGGTAACACCGTAGTCGCTAGAAGTGACACAGTGAAGAAACCCAGGTTCATACGCTTCGGTTACCATCAGGAAGCTGAACCAAACTTGGCCAATGGCGCCGGGCTGCCGGCTTCACCGTTCACCACAGGTGAAGTGAAATAATTATTGCCTTGGGCAAGCACTTGGCCACAACCAATGGGTGCAGCAATAAGACATTTCAATAGGGCCGCCGCGTCCGTGTGCGCAGCCCTATTTTATATTCTCATGACGCCGGTTGCCCAAGCCGCCGAGCCGGATTTTAAGATCCATAGCGGCAAAAACGACCGCCTTCCCGGCCTCAAGTCGGCATTGCCGAAGCATGTCCAAGTATTCGGACTGTACATCCAAGCGACCGACCGCGTGCCGGATGCCAAACTGCTGCATGCCGCCGACATAACCGCGGATTTCCTCGACAACGATCGCGATAGCAAGCCGGACAATCCAAAAGTAAACGACAAACTCTGGAACGAGCGCTCGGCAATCGTCATGGGTTACGATGAGCGAGAACTCGAACAACTCCACGACCGTTACGGCGAGATGTTCGACGACTACACGCTGCAGGGCCTGTACGCCACCGAGACGCTGCCCAACGCTGGGCCGCACAACCCTAAGTCGAGTGAGTTTGATGCCGCCATTGAGGAGATTTTGCACATCATCACCTCGGTCGGTTACGCTGGTGTTTACCCAAAAGTGTTCGGCGAACACCGCGGCTCTGAACTTGCCAACGCGATGGACATCGCGCGCGGCGGCTACTTCCGTACCGTGCCGCGCCGCTATCCCGCCAGTGCCTGGTACTCCTACGACGATCGCACCTGCGACTACGGTTGCCAAGTCACCGAGTATATTTACTGGGCGCTCACCAGCCTGCTCGACGGACAGGCTTTCAAGGGCCGGGGCGAAAACATTGAGCATGAGTGGAAATTCAACACGCCTGAAAAACTGCGCACCAAGGACAAGGCCGTTGTCAAGATTCTCACCGATCCAAAGTACCAACTCTCCACCCGACTCCCCGATGGCAAGTACCGGCAAAACCGCAAACAAAATGCCATCCGACTCAACATTATTGCAGACGAAAGCCAGTTCACGCTGACTACTGAGTTGCCAAACGGCTCGTCGACCATCGTCGAGACAACAAACGACCTGCTGTCGTGGAGCTTAGTTGAACGCGTGCCGAGCGACACCGCGTTGCTGGAATTCCCCATCGCAACCAAGCTAGGTAATGCCCAATTCTTCCGGCTCCGCTTCAACGACTAGGCACCGCCCCCGATGCGATTGTTCGACGCGCACAACCATTTACAGGATGTGCGGTTTGGCGGGCAGCAAGACGAGTTGATAGCCGATTGCGACGCCGTTGGCCTGTCACGAATGGTCGTCAACGGCACATGCGAAAGCGACTGGCCGGAAGTCGCCGGCTTGGCCAAGAGCCACGGTTGCGTGCTGCCGAGCTTCGGGCTGCATCCATGGTTTGTTCACGAGCGCTCGCCGGAATGGCTGGCCAAGCTCGGGCAGCAACTCGACGAATGCCCCACCGCCATTGGCGAGTTTGGGCTCGACCGCTGGAAGCCCGGCTTGAGCTACGACGGGCAGGAGGAAGTTTTCACCGCCCAACTTTGCCTCGCCGCCGAGCGCGATCTCCCGGCGAGCATTCACTGCCTAAAAACGTGGGGACGGCTGTATGAGTTGCTCCGCGACGGCTCGCTTCCCAAGCGCAATTTCCTGCTGCACAGCTACGGTGGCCCGGCGGAAATGGTTGAGCCGTTAGCCAAGCTCGGCGCGTACTTCAGCTTCCCTGGTGCCTTCGCGCACGAGCGCAAAACCCGCCAGCGCGACGCCTTCCGCCAAGTGCCGACCGACCGACTGCTCATCGAAACCGACGCTCCCGACCAGGCGTTGCCAGAGAACCGAGTCACCCATCCTCTTGCCCTGGAAGTTAACCATCCGGCCAACATCGTCGCCGTGTACGAGGCCACCGCTGAGTTGCTTGGCCAAGCACCCGACGACTTGGCAAAGCGCGTGGAGGAAAATTTCGTCCGCCTTTTCGGCTGTTAATCCCTGGGTTCGCGGGCGACGAGGTCGCGGGCTTTTTGGATCAAGCGCCAGTCGTCGATGAGATTGCCGAACTTGAAATCCGGCAGGCCGCTCTGCGCTTGGCCGAGCAGCTCGCCCGGGCCGCGCTGCCGCAAATCCTCCTCTGCCAGTTCGAATCCGTCGCCGCCTTTTTCCATCACGTCGAGCCGCCGTCGGCCGTCGTCGGTCACTTCATCGGCGACGAGGATGCAGTGCGACTCGTACACGCCCCGGCCGATCCGACCGCGCAATTGGTGCAACTGCGCCAAGCCAAAGCGGTCGGCGTTCTCGATGAGCATGATCGTCGCGTTCGGAATATCGACGCCGACCTCGATCACGCTCGTCGCCAGCAGGGCCTTGATTTTTCCGGCGAGAAAACCGGTGATGGCCTGCTCTTTCTCGGCGGACTTCAGCCGGCCGTGCAGCAGGCCAACGGTGTGCGGTGCGAGTTGTTCCCTCACGGTCTCGAGTTCCTGATTGACCGCCTTGAGGCTGCCGCCGCCCTCGTCATCGACACGTGGATAAACGACGTATGCCTGCCTGCCCTCAGCTAGTTTTTCGCAGATGAAGCTCCACACCTTGGGCAGGCTCTCCGGCTTGCGAACGTGCGTGCGCACCGGGCCGCGACCCGGTGGCAGCTCGTCGATCAGCGAGATGTCGAGGTCACCGTAAACGGTCAAGCCAAGCGTGCGCGGTATCGGCGTCGCGGTCATCACGAGCACGTGCGGATACTGCCCCTTGCTAACGAGCTTCTTTCGCTGTTCGACACCGAACTTGTGTTGCTCATCGATTATCGCCAGCCCCATGTTCTCGAGCTTAAACTTCTCCTCGACGAGCGCATGCGTCCCAATGACAAGCGGCGGCAACTCGTTGTTTCCCATGCTCAATTCGGGCTGGCCGGGGTCGCTCATTGTTTTCCTGGCGCCGGTGTGCAGGTGCACGGGGATGCCGAGCGGCTCAAGCCATTTGCCAAAAACACGATAATGTTGCTCGGCCAAAATCTCCGTCGGCGCGAGAACGACGACGCTGAAACCGCTCTCGACGGCTCGCAGCGCGGCGCAGGCGGCGACGGCGGTTTTGCCGGAGCCGACGTCGCCCTGCAGCAACCGACGCATCGGGTACGAGCCCGCCATGTCGCGGGCGATCTCCTCCCACGCGCGCTGCTGCGCACCGGTAAAATCAAAGCCCAAGCCAGCCAAAAAAGGCTTTAAAAATCGGTCATCTCCGGAGCATTCCAACGCCTTGACCTTGGCCTGAAATGTCTTTCGCCTCTCGCTGATCTGCCGCTGAAACAGGATGAACTCCTCCAGCGCCAACCGCTCGCGAGCCAGCTCGGTTTGCCCGAGGTCGTCGGGGAAATGCACCGCCTTGAACGCCGCCGCCAAGGGCAGCCAATGACTGTCGTCGCCGGCCAACAGTTCGGCGTTAGTGTTGGGTACGTCGGCGGCGAATTGCTCAACGACGCGCCACATCACGCCGCGCAGCCAGCGTTGCTTGATGCCCTCGGTCAACCGGTACACCGGCACGATCCGCTTGAGGTGAATGAACTCCTCGCCCTCCTCGGATACCTCCACCTCGGGGTGATCCATAGTGCGCGGTTTCACCGTCTTGAGTTTGCCGTGGACGTGAACGAAGTCGCCGGTTTTGTAGTAGCGCTCCATGTACGGCATATTCCACCACCGACAATGGAGTCGCGCCGTGCCGTCGTCGATGATGAGCTCGAACAGACTCTTACCAAAACGCATCCGCTTGACGCCCGCCGCGACGATCGGCCCGGCGACGGTGGCATCATCGCCCTTGGCCAAGGCCTTGACCTCGTGCTGCTGGTTGCGGTCCTCGTAGCGCCTTGGCCCGTGCCACAACAGGTCGGCGACGGTGCGGATGCCGAGCTTGGCCAGGCGCGTCGCGCGCTCACCGCCGACACCGGGCAACGCCGACACCTGTTGGCCAATGGGATCTGTCGCAAACTCGGACACTTCGACAGTTGTACCGGCAACCTCGCGCTTGGCCAAGCCGGCCGTCGGTTTACCTTTCGCTGGGCCAAGCCAAGCCGTAGAGTCCGCTACCGGTGGCTCGCGAGTTGACAGACAATCACGACCAGTTGTGGAAGGGATACAGCCAAGTGTTCATGGAGATGGACGACCTGACGCTCGCGCGCTGGATGGCGCAGACGCTGGGCCAATTCTCCGGCCAAGCCTGGCGGCTCTCCCATCCGCTGATGCTGGCCTACGAATTGGCGGCGCACGCGGCGCACGACCGCCAAATCTGGCTCAAGGGCATGGCGATCATCCCTGCAGACTACACCGCCTCCGAGTGTTGCCGGGCACCGCTGTTGCCGACCCTCTCCCGGGACGTGTACGACGTCGGCTTGGTTTGCAAACACTGCGGCGAAACGTGCGTGAAACTCGATAATCTACCGGATGAAATAAGGCAGGAGCTCGACACATGGTCGGTTTGTTACGACAAGGCGCACTCCGTCGCGCACTGGGAGGAGGACGGCAAAAAACTGCCGCCCGACTACAACACGCTATTCGAGTTGGCGGCACAATCCGCGGAAAAACTGCTGGCCCAGGCGGGTACTCAACTGGCCCCGGCGCTGCTCGATATTTACCCGGCGGTGGCGTGGGAGGATCAAGACGAGTGCCTCGAAGTTCGCCCAGAGGACGTCGATATTTGATGCCGGCTTAAACCCGGTCTTTCTGATCGGGGAACCTCTCCTTGATCGTGCGAACGAGACGATGCTCGTCCGCCGGTTCCATCTTGCGCCTCGGGATGCGACGCCGGACGCTGTCGAGCAACTCCATCCAGTCCTCGAACTCCGGCTCGGGATACGCCTCCCAATTCTCGAAGCGCCGTTCGCGCCGGAAAAATTTCCACACATTGCGCTCGTTGCGCGCGTAGCACTCCACTCGCTCGCCAAACTCGTCGCGCCGTTTCCAGCTGATCTCGCCCTTGGCTCCCATGTCAGTCCGGCAGGTTCACACCGGCGACCGCCATCGCCGCCATCCCCTCTTCGCGCCCGAGGAACCCAAGCAACTCGTTCGTCGTCGCCTTGATGCCAACTTGATCCGGCGAAATGTACAGCGCCTGGGCGACCGCAACTTTCATCGCTGGCACGTGCGGCAGGATTTTCGGTGCCTCGGCAATCAGCGTGGCGTCAATGTTTACGATCTTGCCGTCGGCTTTTGCCACAAGTTCAGCGGCTTTCTCGAGAAAAATCCGGCTCGGCGCATCCTTCCACTGCGGTTCGCTGGGTGGGAAAAAACTGCCGATGTCGCCTTGGCTAAGCGCCCCAAGCACCGCGTCACAGATCGCGTGCATCAGCACGTCAGCATCGGAGTGGCCGTCGAGCCCCTTGTCGTGCTTGATCTCCACGCCACCGAGCCAAAGCTGCCGCCCCGCCAAAAGACGATGCACATCGTATCCAATTCCAGTATGAACCACGGTGGGATTATAGTGAGCTACTCCGCTTGGCCAAGGGCGAACATGGCGATGCCGGCGGCGACGGAGGCGTTGAGTGAATTGATGCGGCCGCGCTGGGTGATGCCCACCACGTCGTCGGCCATGTTGAGGATGAACTGGCCGACGGAGCGATCCTCCCCGCCGATCACGAGCAGCAGTTTTTCCGGCTTGGCCGCGGCGAGCGCCTCCAGCGACGATTTGCCGGCCATGTCCAGTGCGGCGATCCGGTAGCCGGCCTCGGCAGCTTTGCGGGCGTAGCCATTGGCGGAGTCGCTGCGGCAGATTTTCATGAACTCCGTCGCACCGGCGCTGACCTTGACCACCGACGGGTAGATTTCCGGTACGCCCTTTTTCGGCAGGCAAACGGAGGTGAAGCCGAACACCTCGGCGCTGCGCAGGATCGCGCCGACGTTGTGAGGATCCTCGACGTTGTCGAGCATCAGCATGCGCGGCACGCCGAGCAACTTGTCAAACTCGGCGTACGGATAAAGCGATGTCTTGAGCACGACGCCCTGATGATCCCGGCTGCCGGAGATCTGCATCAGGCGGCCCTTGTCCGTCCATTCGATCTCGACGTTGCCGCGCTCCAAAACGCCGAGTAACTTTTTCACACGCGTGTTGTCACGCATCCCTTCGTTCAAGTGAGCCGAGTACACGCGGCGCTTCCCCGCCCGCAACACCTCGAAGGCGGGGTTCAATCCGTACACATGTTCTCGACTCGACTTGGACATCGGCGCGGCGCGAAACTTACGGCAGCCTTCGCTGAAAGCCAAGTTCATGCCTGACTTTTGAGCGAATTGTTAGCTTGGATAGGTGACGACTCGCGACCTCTTGCCATTTTGGCGGATTTGCCGATACTTCCGGCGTGCGCGATAGCATCACCCAGTTGACTAATGACCTGATCGCCTCCTACGCGAAGGTGGGCGGCATCAACCATTTGGACGGCGGCAACCTGCCGTCCAAGTTCGCCATCGCATCGATCACTACCGACTTTTTGCGGCTGCTGCTGCCCGGTTTTTTTGATGAGAAACCGATTCAGACCTCCGAGTTAAGGGTCTATATTTCGACGTTGATTGACAGCGTCAGCGGCCGACTCGAGGACGAGATTACGAAGAGCATCGAGTACAGGCCGCCCGACGAAAGTGCGGTCAAGCCACGGCCATTGGCCCGCGAGATTACGGCTGAGTTTCTCGGCAGCTTCCCCTCGATCCGTGAAATGCTCAAGACCGACGTCGAGGCCGCTTACGCCGGCGACCCCGCCGCACTCAGCCATGAGGAGGTTGTGGTGGCCTATCCCTTTGTCGAGACGATCGCGGTGCAGCGGATGGCAAATCAGCTTTACCGGCGTGGCGTGGCGCTCATCCCACGCATCATGGCCGAGTGGGCGCACGGCCGGACCGGAATCGACCTCCATCCCGGCGCGACCATTGGCTCGCACTTTTTTATCGACCACGGCACCGGCACGGTCGTGGGCGAGACGACCATAATTGGCAATCACGTTAAGATTTATCACGGCGTAACGCTGGGCGCGAAGTCCACCTCACGCGTCGAGGAACTGCGCGGCGCCAAGCGGCATCCCACCATCGAGGACAATGTCACGATTTATCCCGGCGCGACCATCCTCGGCGGCGAAACGGTCATTGGCTCGAACAGCACGGTCGGCGGCAATGTGTTCCTGATCCACAGCGTGCCGACCAACTCCCTCGTCATCGCCGAGGACGTCAGCGTCAAGGTGATGAAAAAGGCCGACAACTACGAGATCTGAACCCGGACTTGGCTAAGCTACTTGTTCTCCGTTTGCTCCGCGGCCCACTTGGCGTATGAGCCGGAGATGTCAGCGGCTTGTGCGTCGCCCTCGTGGAAAAGAATGCCGTAGCGGAACTGCTGCTTTTCGCCCTTGTTAAGCTTGAAGTCGCCCACGCCCTTTTTCTTGCCCTCGAAATTGTGGATGCCGAACGGGTTGGCGGCGACCAGCCCGTAGTCCCGGGCGTGCCACCAGGTCGGGTGGCGCAAATTATTTGGGTGATCAAAGATGGCGACACCGACCGTATGGCCGTCGATCTTGCCCCAGTAGTCCACCCACTTGGCACGCTTGCCCCAGAGTTCCTTATCCTTGTCACCGGCACTGTTGAGCGCGTGGCCGTTGGCAGTGGTGACACCCTTGCCATTGGACAGGCGCAGGTTCGGATGCGTACGGATGCCCATGCTGCCTTCCTTGGTGTCGCCAAAAGTCACGTCGCCTTCCGATGCAAAGACGGTCACAGCGTAAGAGACGAATATCCCACCGAACGCCTTGTGAAAACTGATCGATGTCCGATCGGTGCAGATGACCGTGCCATCTGGGCCGACCCAGCTGTTTTTCGAGACGATCGAGCCGCGGCCACCGCCCTTGGTGCGAACCAGCTCGGCCGGGATGATCTTTCCCGTGTTTTTGGCGTTGTGCCAAAAACTGATGCCATTGACCTCGCCGTGAGTGAACCAAAGCGACGCATGGTGCACGTGATCCTTCGCTTCGCCTTCGACCTCCTTGAACGGGTAATTGCGCGTCATGCCGACACCGTACGGGCCAATGACCGGGTAAAGCACCGGTTTATTATATCCCGTAGGGATGTATTCGGTGAACAACCTGCCATCAATCTCGACGCGATAGTTGTCGCCGTTTTTCTTGATGATGAATGGCCCTTCCTCGGCGGCATTGAGCGCTTGGCCAAGCATCAAAAGCCCTGCCACCACTGACAATACGATACGTGAGTTCATCTCGGGGAATCTAGGTTTGGGGCTTTATTTGGTCAACAGAAAAGGGAACGATTGGCCAAGTCGAGGGCAAACCAACCTTGGCAGGGCGCAATCGGTCCCGTTACACTGCGGCGTGCCAGGATTCCTCAGATTCGTGTGTCTGTTCAACGCCGCCGTATGGGTGGGTGGATCGATCTTCTTTTCATTTCTCGCCGCCCCGATGTTTTTCACCTCTGAAGTGACGGCCTTCGTTCCAAAGCCAACCAACGGCTTGGTTGCCCAGGCGATGCTAGGCCGTTACTTCATGCTGCACATTATCTGCGGGACGATCGCCTCGCTGCACCTGTTGATTGAGTGGCTGTACAGCGGCGGCGGATTCCCCAAACGAGCCATTGCTATCGTTTGTGTGCTGTGTGGCCTCGCGCTGTTCGGCGGCAAATTCATCAACCCGAGACTCACTGTTTGGCATCAGCAAAAACATCAGTTCCAACTGAAGAGCGATGGCGGGCTAACGGTGATCGAGAAGACCGAACTCGAGGCGAACGTCGTTCAGAACGCCGAACGGAAGTTCGCCATCTGGCACGGCGTTTCTCAAATCGTGAACCTCGCCATGGTGATCCTGTTGATTTGGCGGTTTTGGCACCTGACCCACCCCAACAGGCAAGACAGCTTAATCACCTTCGGCCAGCAAAAAAGAAATCTCTTCGCCAAATAACGGCTGCGGGTTCGCTGAGGAACACCTACTCCACCGAGACAGCCTGTTTGATGGCGAACTTCTCGATTCGTTTGCGCAGCGTGGCGCGCGTGATGCCCAGCAGCTTGGCCGCCCGCACTTGGTTGCCGTTGGTCTCGCGCAGCGCATGAGCGATCAACTCGCGCTCCACTGCCGGCAGCACAGCCAAATCCGGCTGCTCCTTGGCCCAGTGAAACAGCGTCGCGGCGACAGTGCCAATGTCGTTGGCATCGGCAGGCGGCGGCGCTTGGCCAGGTGCTTGGCCTGATGCCGCTGCAACGGGGACACCGCTTGCCGACCGCACTTCCGCCGACAAATCATCGGGACGGATCGCCTCGCCCTTGGACATGACGATGGCACGGCGAACGACATTCTCCAACTCGCGTACGTTGCCTGGCCAATCATATTGCATGAGCAATTCCTGCGTTTCCCCGAGGATCGACTTAGGCTTGCGGCTCTCCGCATTGGCGATGGTCTTGAGGAAATAATCGATCAACAGCGGGATGTCCTCGGAGCGTTCGCGTAGCGCCGGCAAACTCACCCGCACGACGTTGAGCCGGTAAAACAAATCCTCGCGAAACTCCTTGGCGGCGACCGCCTCCTCAAGCCGCTTGTTCGTCGCGGCAATGATGCGAACATCCACCGTGATCGGATTATTGCCGCCGACGCGCTCGATGGTGCCGTTTTGAAGCACACGCAAAATCTTGGCCTGGGTCGCCAGCGTCATGTCGCCGATCTCGTCGAGGAACAGCGTGCCCTTGTCGCACTGCTCGAACTTGCCGATGCGCTGCGAACCTGCCCCAGTGAACGAACCCTTTTCGTGGCCGAACAACTCGCTCTCGAGTAGGCTCTCCGGTATCGCTGCGCAGTTGATCGGTAGATACGATTTATCGTTGCGCTGGCTGTTTTGGTAAATGGCACGAGCAACTAGTTCCTTGCCGGTGCCGCTCTCGCCGGTGATCAGAGCCGTAGCATTCGAGCCGGCCAGTTGGCCGATCATCTTGAACACCTCCTGCATCGGCTGGCTGCGGCCGACAATGCCCAAGTCATAATCCTCCGACTCGAGCAGCGGCTCGCACGCGACAACCTGTTTCATGTCACGAGCCGCCTTGAGTGCGTCGGCGACGATCTGCTTGATCTTGTGCACGTCAAACGGCTTGAGCAGATAGTCGTATGCACCGAGTTTCATCGCCTCGATCGCTGTCTGCGTCGTGCCAAAAGCGGTCATCATGATCACCGGCAGCTTAGCGTCGTCCTGCCGGATGCGACGCAGCGTCTCCAGCCCGGTAATACCTCCCATGCGAACGTCCATCAGCACGAGATCCGGCTGAAAACTTTTGATAACCTCAAGCCCCTCCTCGCCGCTGGCGGCGGTTTCTAGGTCGAGATCGGGTGATTCAAAAATGCGCTTAAAAGAGTAGCGCACATCATCCTCATCATCGATTAGCAAAAGTTTGTCCATTGCCACGTGCCCACACAGGCTCGTGCAGCATAGGCGGCCGGGCCGGTTTTCACAATGCCAAGAAAAAAGTCGCCTTGGCCAGGCGTGAAAACTACGCTCCAATCAGTTCGTTCATGAATATGAAACAATTGACCCGCCGCAATTTTTTAGCCGCAACCGCCGCGGCAACCGTAACCGCCGCGGTGCCCGGACAAGCGCTTGGCCGCAAGCCCAAACAGGAAATCATCGATCTGCATCAGCACACCAATTACAGCGGCCGAAACGACGAACGCATGCTTGGCCACCAACGCGCGCTGAACGTGAAGTGGACCGTGCTGCTCCCGGCTGGCCGCCTGTACGGACTCGCCGCCAACTGCGGCGGCAACAAGTCCGTGCGCAAGATCGCCGTCAAAAACCCACACAACTACGTCCACTTCGCCAACGAGATTGCCAACCACCCGGAGTGTATCCCCACGATTGAGACCTATTTAAAAAAAGGTGCGGTCGGTATCGGCGAGCAGAAGTTCAAGGTTGAGTGCGACTCAAAACACATCGAGCGCATCGCCGAGTTGGCGCAGGAATACGACGTGCCGGTGCTGATGCATTTCGAGCACGGCAACTACAACACCGGCATAGAGCGGTTCCACTCCATCCTCGAGAAATTCCCAAAAGTGAACTTCATTGGCCACGCGCAAACTTGGTGGGGCAACATCGACAAGAACCACGACCAGACGATCATGTACCCCAAGGGCAAAGTCACGCCGTCCGGCATCAGCGATCGGCTACTCAGCGACTATCCGAACATGTTCGGTGACATGTCGGCCGGTTCCGGGCAAAACGCACTTATCCGCGACGAGACGCAAGCGGTCGAGTTCATCAAGCGGCACCAGGATAAGTTGCTTTTCGGCAGCGACTGCAACGACATCATTGGGCGAGGGCCAAGCTGCATCGGCGCACGGACGATTGGCATCATCCATCGACTGATCCCGCACACGAAAATCCAGGACAAGCTTTTCAGCGGCAACATCCGCCGCATCGTCCGCATCCCGAAATAACCAAGCGCATGGCCCAGCTGCGGCGGCTAGCAGCTCGTCGGCACTTCCTGCAGCACCTTGATGCAGTGAGGGATGGCGCCCTCGACGAAGCCGAGGCACTCGACGGCGCCCTTGGGTTTGCCGGGCAGGCAGATCACCAGTGCCGAGTCGATCACGGCGGCCAGGTTGCGTGAGAGGATCGCGTTGGGAGTGATTTTCATTGACTCGATGCGCATCACCTCGCCGAAGCCGGGCAACTCGCGCACCGCCATTTCCCGCACCGCCTCGGGGGTCACGTCGCGCGGGGCGACGCCGGTGCCGCCGGTGGTCAAAATCATGTGGCAGCCTTTGTTCACCTGCTCGCGTAATGCGCGCTGGATATCCCGAACCTCATCCGGCACCACCGCCTCGGCAGCGATCTCCCACCCGTAGCCGGCCGCGGCCTCCTTCAACGCCGGCCCACCGGCATCGTCGTAGACGCCCTGCGTCGCGCGATCCGACACCGAAATGATTCCTACCTGAATTTGCATCGTTTGCGATTAGTAAACCAATTGAAACTCCGGCAGCATCGTCACGGTCCACAGCACGTCCTCGACCAACTCGGCCGCATTGTCGCCGCGGATCAACTCGGCCAACATCGCCGACTCCGCTTGGTTCGGCGGACGGCCAAGCGCCGCCCGGAACACCCGCCTGGCCAAGTGCTGTTGTCCACCTCCCTCGGCGGCCAGAATGGCGGCTCCGTCCTTGATCAATTTCGACAGCACCTCACCGTTGGTCAGCGCGAGCGCCTGCAGCGTGGTGGCGGCGGACGGGCGCTCGGTGGTTACCTGCTCGCGGTTCGGCCGGCCAAGCGCAGTGGTCAGCGCCGTCTTGTTTTGCATCGACTCGCGAAACCGTGCACCAAACGCCAGCACCGAGCCGTTGATTTTCATTCGATTGGCCAAGCCCCACGGAGCCATGTCCGCCCCGCCTAGCTCCGAGGCCGAACGCCATGTGGTGTCGTCGAACTCTGGCTTGTTCCAACCATCAGAACCGTCTGTGCTGACCTTCCACGACTTGTCGGAGACGAGGTCCATCGTCGAGCCGTCCGCAAACTGAAACCGGATACCAAGCCAAAGCCCAGCAGGGTTTTTTCCGATACCCTCGTTCGTGGCCAAGACCGTGACAATGTTTTCGCCTTGCTTGAATCGCTTGGCCAGGTTCCGGAATTTCGGTTCCTCCCAGTTTTTGCCGGCGGTCCCGTTTCGTTGGTTCACCAGCAGGACGAACGAATTGTCGACCACGGCGATCACATCCGCCGTCGTGGGCTTATCCGGCAACTCGAAGCGTTTGCGGAAAAACGACGTGCCCGGCTCGACGCCCTCAGCCGCCTTGGCCGTACTCCAAATCCATTTACCCTTCGGCAAATCGTTCTGCTCAACTCCGCCCGTTACTCCCGCGAGATTCGCTCCATCGAACTCGATCTTCTTCGCCGGCGACGGCTTCCAGTTGCCGGTGAGTGTCGCCACAGCATCGACAAACTGCTCGGCGGTCATCCGCCGCACAGTCGGCCCCCGAAAAACATAATCCTTTTCCACCTGCTCAGCGCCGTTCACGGCTCGCAACTGATACGCGTGCGACGTCATGATTTGCTCCATGGTGAACTTCAGATTGTAGCCATTGTCGGCGAGGTCACTGGCCAGCAGGTCGAGCAGGTCGGTGTGCCACGACTCGTTTTCCATTTCATCGACCGGTTCAACCAAGCCGCGCCCGAGGAATCGCGCCCAGAGCCGGTTCACTATCGTGCGGCTGAGGCGGCCGTTACCCGGACTCGTCACCGCCTTGGCCAACTGCTCGATGCGCTTGGCCCGATCCGCCTTCGGGTCGATCGCGCCCAACTCCGGATGGATGAAACGCACGCCGGAAATCTCGCCGGTCGGCTTGTCGCACCGTACCAACTCGAGCGGCTTGTTAGCATAGACGCTGGCCAGCGCGTAGGCATCGGACAGCGACCAGTCGTTGATGAAACTGTCGTGGCAGGAGGCACACTTGAGGTTCACGCCCATGAAAATCTGCGAGATATGTTGCGCCGCCTGCATCGGCGGTTTCTGGCTGGCGTTCACCACGCCACGCCAGACGATGCCCTTGGTGAAGCCCTGCGAGTGTTCCGTCGGATTGATCAGTTCGTACACAAACTTGTCGTACGGTTTGTTGCTGTAAAGCGAGCCGTAAAGCCAGCCGGTGATCTGCTTGCGGCCGCCGTCGATGAAGCCGGTGCCGGCGTAGTCGTTGCGCAGGATGTCGTTCCAAAACGCCAGCCAATTTTCCGCGTACGGCTTGCGCTTATCGAGCAATCGGCGGATCAACGCCCGGCGTTTGTCCGGCGCGTTGCTGGTGACGAACGCGTCCAGTTCCGCCACCGGCGGCAACAGGCCGATCACGTCTAGATAAACACGCCGGGCAAAAAGCCGATCCGAAACCACCTCGCCAGTCGTCACCCCGTGCTTGGCGAAGTACGGGGCCAAGATGCGATCGACCGGATGACCGCCCTCGTCACCGGGCAACTCCGGCCGGCGCGGCGTGAGATTCAGCACCGGCACCTTGGCAAACGTCGCCCCCTCCTCCCACAGAAGCCCCTGGTCTATCCAAGCGCGAATCAAGCCGACTTGCTCCGTCGTCATCCTCGAGCCTTTTTTCGGCATGACATCGTCGGGGCTAACACCGGAAATCAACTCAACCAAATAGCTGTCGGCGCTCTTCCCTATCACTACCGTCGCTCCTGAGTCACCGCCGGCAAGCAGTTTTTCACGCGTCTCGATACTGAAACCGCCCTTGGCTTTGCCTTTGCCGTGGCACTTGGTGCAGCTCTTTTCCAGCAACGGCGAAATCTCCCTGGCAAAACTTACCTCGTGCTTGGCCGGCGGCGGCAGCTTGGCCCTCTGCTCCGCCGTCAACCCAGCTTGCACCAAACCAACCGGGACCATCAGCAACCCAGCGCAAGCAAACACATTTCCAATCAAACTGTTCACGGTTCGCCGAAGATAAAACCACTCCTCCCTCTAGGAAAGGAAAATGAACTACGGCTGGCTCGCCTGAACCTCATAAACCTGAAGAAGTCCTTTTTCATCCAACTTGGCACTCACGTATTTGAAAGCCGGATCTGCATCCAACTGCTTCGCCAAAGCCGTGCCGCCGATGGCAATTGCAAACCTGGCTCCGGAATGTTTGTACGCCTCAAGCGAAGCTGGCCTGACATCCCCCAACCAAGGTTGCCCGAGGTGCCAAGCGACGTACAAACCAAGCCGATGGCCTTCCGCTGAAAAAAACGTCGAACCTACGATTGGCCCAACCATTCCGGCACTTTCCATCCGCTTGGCCAAGTCTTGCGCGAATGAGCCAACAGGTAATCTTGATGGCGAACGCCACAATAGCGGTAACAGAAAAAGTGACGACAAAACAAAGCCAGTCAGCCAGTTGTTCGCAAAGGATTGAGAAACGAGGCCAAGGGTGAGAATCATGATCAGCGGCAGGAACAGATAGAAATAACGCAGATCTACAGGCATGACGTAAACTGGCAGGTAAATACCGCCGAGGCAGATCAGCGGGATGAGCATCCATCGCCAGCGATTGGCGAGCCAGTTTTTCGTCCACGGTTGCTTTGTGAATAGCGCCAAGCCGAAAACCAGCGTCCCAACCCCGAACCATCCCAACAATGCCCCGATTCCGTCGAAGACCGCCAAGAATTGAAACACCGTTTTGGCATTCCGGCCGATGAGCGAAAGTTGATGTGAAAAATTTTCACCACTCGCGAACGGCGACCAGTAGTCGTAGTCCATCCGGCTCGGATCTTCCCATGCCGTCACCCTTCCCGGCTCTGGTTTGTAAATCGTGCTGCCAAACGGATGCGCCGGTTTGTCGTAGCCCGGGCCGACGATCGCATGGGCGATCGAACCGGAAGTCGAGAAGGTCGGCTTGTCGTATTTCAGCGACAACACCGTGATCCACGGCGTGGCCAGCAGCGCCAACAGGCCAAGCGACACGCCCAATTGCCGCCAAGCCGCCTGCCGGTTTTCCGCTTGGCCAAGCCGCCAGCACAGCGCCAGCAGCACACTCACCACCACGCCCACCGGTAGTGCCACCGCCTTGGCCAAGTAAGCCAAACCCCAAGTCGCGCCAGTCCCAAGTGCCCGTCGGCGATTTGCCAGCCAGTCCGGCGACACCGCTTGGCCAAGCGCGAAGGCCATCAGACCGGCGACCAGCAGATCCGGCGTCACGTGGTTCGACATCCAGCCGGGAATCGTCAGCGCCAGCACCCAGGCCACTATCAACTCGTCGACCAACCGCAGCCCCACCGAGCGAACGAGAAATAGGCTCCCGTGAAAAAAAATCGCGCCGGAAATCAGCATTGCCAATTTGCCGGCGAGCAACGGCTCAACGCCCAGCCACAGAAACGGCACCATCAACCAGCTCAGCATCGGTCCCCAGTAACCGGACACCGCAAAGCCCAGGTTGCCACTCGACCAATACTCGGCGATGCGCATGTAAGCGATGGCGTCGGTATTCATCTGCTGCATATTATTCAGCATCGAATTCAGCATCAGCGCGTACGCCACCACCCAGGCCATCCGCAGCCAAAAGCGCAATTTCGACTCGAACAACTCGACAGCTTTCTCTGTTTTTTGGGGCGCCAAAATGAACTAGACGTTTTTCGTGAAGACGAACAGATTGTTCAAACCAAGTTGAAATTTTTTGTGGGTGGCCAAGCGGAAACCGGCCGACTCAAACAGCGGCGTCACCACGCTCGGATCGAAGCCGTGATGTTCCTCCATCGCCATTCCGTCAACCAATCGAAAAAAACGCAATACGGCCAATATGGCATCGACTCGTGACGATGGCACTGTCAGCACTACACGGCCATCGGCGGCGAGCAACCGGTGGCACGCGCTTGGCCAAGCCGGCTTGGCTGACTCAGGCACATGCTCAAGCACGGCGAGCATCGTGATGGCGTCGAATGGCTCGGCGACGGGAAGGTCATCGGGGAAATTCCCGCGCACGAACTGCACGCCGGGCACGTCAGCCGGCTTGGCCAAGCGCGGGTCGATCCCCACGCCGTTCCGGCCAAGTTGCCGCAACAATTCGCCGTCGCCACAGCCGACATCCAGCAACCGCTCCGCCGGTGCCATGTGGATGAGTGCCTTGCGAATACGCCAGTTTCGAAGGACTTGATCGAGCCACTTCACCCCTCGCCTCCCTTGCGTTTCAGCCCCAGCACGCTGAGAAAAAAACTGCCCAGAACGACTTGAAAACCAAGCGCCAGCGCCACGATCGACGGGATTACTTGGCGCAGCACAACCGACGGCTCGAGTTCGCCAAAGTCGATTTTTTGCCAGCCAAGCGTCGCCGCCAATGAGCCACCCAAGCCGCCCAACACCAGCAGTCCACCAACCACCAAGCCGGTCTCGAGCGTGACGAAACGGTACAGCCGGTTCAGCAGCCGGCTCGGCGGCATCAGCCCCTGCGTGATGGCAAACGTCCGCGTGAACAGCGCGAAGAGGACAGCCTGAAAACCGAGCAACACCGACAACGCCGCGTAGACCAGCGTGTGCACGTTGAGCGTCGCCTGGCCCAGCTGCCGCGCCTCCGGCAACAGCCAACCCCCGACACCCAAGCCGGCGAACATAAGCAAAAGTCCGGGATACAAAAACAGCCAGCGCGGACTGAACAGCAGCATGAAGCGCAAGTGCCGCCAGCCATCGCGCCAGCTTCGCAAGTGAGGCGGCCGACTACGGCCATCCGGCGAGAGCGTCGTCGGCACTTCGGCGATTCGCAAGCCAAGCAGCGTTGCCTTGACGACCATCTCGCTGGCAAATTCCATACCGGTCGTCTGTAGATTCATGCGCTCAAATGCATCACGCGAAAAGCATCGCAGCCCACAATGGAAATCTCCGGCCGGAGAGCGAAAAAAAAGTCGACCCAAGCCGCTCAGCACGGGATTGCCAAGGTAACGATGCAGCGGCGGCATGGCCCCGGGCGCGATCCCTCCCTTGAAGCGATTGCCTATAACGAAGTCGCTACCGTCTCGCAACTTTTCGATGAACGGCATGAGCGCGGAAAAGTCGTAGCTGTCGTCGGCATCGGCCATGATGACGAATCGCCCGCGCGACGCCGCGATCCCTCCCATGAGCGCGCTGCCGTAGCCCCTGGCCTCGACCGGCACAACGCGCGCGCCCTCGGCCTCGGCGATGGATTGCGAGCCATCGGTGCTGCCGTTGTCGGCGATGATGATCTCGCCGGAAACGCCGTTGTCGGCGAGGCAGGCGCGGGCTTTTTGGATGCAGACGGCGAGCGTCTCGGCCTCGTTGAGGCACGGCATCACCACGCTGACTTCAGGTGAATCGCTGGTCTGTTGCCCGGGCATAAGTCGCGCTTGGCCAAGCTTTGCCAAGCCGTTCGGCTCACGATGCCCGAAAGGCGGCGGCGCGACAATCGGCGATTGTTGGTAAGTTTTGAGACCAGTCTCATTGACTTGGCCAAGAATCTGGGCGACAATTTGAACCGTGCGGACGGAAGCGAGAGAAGAGACCAAAAGGAAATTTATCGATTTCCTGGAGGAGAAGAATCTTCGCATCACTGATCAGCGGCGCATTATCATCGATACCGTGTTCGATACCGAGGAGCATTTCACCGCCGATCAACTGCTCGAGTGGGCGCGACAGAGAGATCGCTCCGTCTCCCGCGCCACGGTCTATCGCACCCTGCCACTGCTCACCGAGAGCAATCTCGTCCACGAGATGGACTTCGGGAAGCCCTACAAGTTTTACGATCCTAACTACTCCGACCACCCCAACCACAATCATCTAATCTGTGAGAACTGCGAAAAGATCGTGGAGTTCGACAGTGAACAGATCGACTCAATCGAGAACGAGATTGGGCAAAAGCTGGGGTTCACCGTAAAGTCGCAGAAACTGCAACTCTCCGCCACTTGCGACAAGCTGAAAAAGAGCGGCGTTTGTGACAACAAAGCCAGCGACTAGACGGCGTTCAATACGATTTCAAGCGCAAATAGTGATTCACCCTGCCCCGCTGGTGATGCTCAAGCGGCGGCAACCTGGAGAGCGTCGGCGACTCGGTCTCGGCAAGAATGGTTCCGGCGTGTTTTTGCAACTCCACCCAGCGCCCCCAGTCCAGTTCCGGTGAGTGCGTGATCTGCCGCAGCAAACTACGCCACTCGATCAGCGCGCGATCGATATCGCCGGCGCCCAGCAGATCTGTCACCCAGTTTCCCTTGTCGGCGGGATTCGCATGCATCGCCGCCACCACCTGCCCGGCACCCGCGCCGTAACGCAACGGCAGGCCGGCGTCGAGATAGCCCGGCACCGTCACATCCCCATAGCACTCGCGGCAGGCGACTGGAATGCGCCCGTCCCAGCGATTTTCCTCGTCGCCAAAACGGTAGCCGGCGTCGAGGTTGGCCAACTCGTAAACCAACTCGCCGATCGGCAGCGACTCGTCCTCCAGTGCCGCCGCGATGCCCAGGCCGTAACTCTGCGAAAAAAAACTGACGATCCTGCCGCGTTGAGTCGGCCTACCTTTTTCATCAACCAGATTGAGTCGTTTCCAAAGCAGCGCCACGCCGGTGGCCGGCTTAAGTTCGAGGCACTCGCCGTACAGGCCGCAACCGGCGCAGGTTGGATTGACTACCTGCCGCTCCAGCGGCCGCCAAAGCGCCACACCATGCGAATCGACATGGGCCGGAACGACCTGTTGACCCAATCGCAACTGGACAAGCAGCCAGTTATCCTCCCAACGAAACTGCTCCACGGGCGTCTGGTTTGCCGCCAGTTTCTCTTCGAGGAGGGGCTGGATTTTCTTTTGCCAGAGTGCCAACGGCACCACGCGCATTCGCCAACCGGTCAGCCGGCGCACCCACTTGGCCAAGTCAAGCCGCTCGTTGTTGAGTTGGTTTGCCACCTTCTGCTCCCGGCCATACGCCTCCTGGGACGGCAGCAGGGCCAACTCACCGGCCCCGGTTCGCCGCAGCACGTCCGGCTCCATCAACGCCGGCCGAAGCACCGGCGCTTCGCCAAGCGGCTGTTGCTCGTCCTCCGCCCCGTCACCGCTTGGTTTTTTCGGGACGAACACCTCGTCGAGCGGCACCGGCACAGCCTTGGGCCAGGCTTCCCACCCGCCTCGGCTGTTGAGCATCTCGCGGACTCGCCTGCGGGATTTCCGGGCGCGCTCCGAGTCGGTGCCCAGGCCGCACGGCACGTCCGGATGTTTCATCGCAAACTCCATGCCAAGCAGAATCGGCTGGGTGCTGAACAGCCGCTCCTGCACTCGCACTGCCTCGGTGTACGGATCACGCCCCTGCTCCGACGCGCCGTGCATTAGGCCCAACAGTGACGCCCAGTCAACCATGCCGTTGCGAGAGAGAAAACAGGGATGGCCATCGCGAATACGAATTTCATTTCGCGAAACCAAGCCGTAACCGATCTCGTCGATGCCGCGCCGCCCGGCGCGCCCGAACATTTGGTGAATCTCATCCGCCCTGATTGGCACCTCCAAATGGTCGCGACGATACGAGTCGGCGGCCAAGGCCACGCTGCGCAAAGAAAAGTTGATGCCGGCGGCCAATCCCATCGTGGCCACAACGACTCGCAGCTGGCCAGCCTTGGCCAAGGGCTCGATCACTCCCGCGCGCGCACCATAGCTCAACCCGCTGTGGTGAAACGCGACGCGCGCCTGCAGCATTCTTGCGAAGCGAACGCCGACGAGATCTTTTTGCCCGGCGGTCAACCGGAGGGGGTCGGGGGTCGGCAGGTTGCGGGCGATCTCGGCGGCGAGCGCCTCTGCGGCGCGGCGGCGCGGCGCAAAAATCAAAACTGGACCAAGCCCCTCAGCCAGTGCCTTGGCGGCGAACCTTGGCCAATAGCCTCGAATCTCCGGAGGGACGTCGTAGTTGAGCATCCCGGCGTACACCTCCTCAAGCGGCACAGGCCTGTCGTCGTGCCAAACCCACTCGGCGTCCCGGCCCAGGCGGCGTTGAAGCCAAGCGACGACGTGCTTGGGGTTGGCCACGCTACCGCTGAGCATCAAGAGCTGTGTCTGGGGCGGCGCCATGGCGATAGCCAACTCGTAGTTGAGACCGCGATCGGCGTCGCCGAGCATTTGGTACTCGTCGATCACCAAAAGCCTCGGGCCGTCGCCATTGATGAGGCGGATTTTCTGCGTCTCAAGCGTAGCAACGATAACCGGAGCGTCGAGGTTCTCCGAAAGGTCACCCGTGGCGATACCGACATTCCAACCGCGCGCGCGCCACTCGGCGAGCTTATCGTTGGCCAAAGCGCGAGTCGGCACGGTATAAATTGCCTGGCCGGGGTTGCGACCCTCGTTGGACCAAAGTTCGAAAATGAAGGTTTTGCCTGCGCCGGTCGCCGCGTGGACGACAACATCCTTGCCAGCCCGCAGATGTTGAACCGCTTCCTGCTGCCACAAGTCTGGAACGATGAGCTGATCCAAGGCAGAAAAACGATCCAACTGCGCCTCGAATTCCTGCATGGGGGGAAACTAACGAAAAACAGGGAAAAGAACCAGTAAACAGCCTCAAAATCGTTAATTATTCAACGGCTGCGAACTGCGCAAATAGGCCATTAAATCCCGGATTTGACTGTCATTGTAGCCAGCCAGCAATCCTCCCGGCATTAGCGGCAGGCCCTGCGCTTTCAACTCTCGAATCGCCTTCCGCGCAACCGTCATGTCCTGCCCGTCCAGCCCGCGTAACACCACCGATCGGCTGTCCTGCTCGACGAGGAACCCGCTGGCCAGTCGGCCGTCTTTCGTGGTCAATAAAAAATTTTCGTACCCTTCACGAATCTCCGCGCTTGGATTGATGATGTTCAGCAGCATCGTGTCCAGGTCATCCCGCTGGTACGCCGTCAAGTCCGGGCCAATTTGGCCGCCCTGCTCGAACAGCCGATGGCACGCGGCGCAGCTTGCAGCATACAACTTCTTCCCCTCGTACGGACTCCCTGGCTCGGTCGTCACGACCTTGGCCAAGCGTTGAATTTCCTGCTCCAGCTTGGCTGCATCCGCTTCTGTATCAGCGAAATGCTTGGTCAACAAATGGCCAACGCGCTCGTCACGGTGCGATCGAAGCAGGCTGATCACTTCCGCCGAAACCAAGCCGGCTGCCAGCTTGCCGTCATCGACAGCCTGCAACATTGCAGCAGCCGACGCAGGGCGACCAGCCAGGAGTGTCCCAGCGACTTTCCGCAAACTGTCCGGCAATTCGCCGTACACAGCCAGCACTGCCGCAGGAACTCGCCTGTCATTGTAAGGCTTGAGCGAACCAAGCGCTGCCCGCTTCAAGTCACTGCCCGGCTCGCTTTTCACGATGCCGAGAAACACCGGGATCGCTTTCGCACTCGGCACTTCGCCGAGAATTTCCGTGTACTGCAAACGCATGACCTTATCCGCCTTAACGTCGGCGATGACCCGTAGCGCCTCATCGATCGCCTTCGCTTCGCCGCGACGCAGATCCAACGCAAGCGAGCCGCCACCATGACCCTCCATAGCCGCCAGCAACCGCTCCGGCAACGCCGCCATCGATCGCCCCTTATACGACTGCTCGAAGCCGGCCATCAAGATTTTCGCCGACTCGACGTTGGGAGCCATCTCGAACAACCGCGCGGACGCGAGCAGATCCGAGCGAGTGCCGGCCTTGGTGAAGCGCCGCATGAGCCTGCTCAAAACATGCTCGCGCACGAGCGACGTTTGCCAAAGCGACTCGTCGTCAAACAGTCCCAGCACCGCGTTCGGATGTGCGGCGACCTTCGACTCCAGCGCCCACCAAACCATCAGCGGCTGATAAATATCGCTCGCATCCGCATCGTGTCCGAGCAACTCACGGATAATCGGCAGCGCGTGACCGACCGACAGCCGCTTAGCCGTGGCGGCGAGTTGCCCTCGCACCTCGACGTGCGGCTCGCGCTTGGCCAAGCCAGCCAACGCAACAGCCGTCGCCTCCGGCACGATTTTTTCGTCGCCAAGCAGGCGCACCGTCCAGGAGCGCACATGCGGATTGGTATGCTTAAGCGTCTCGCCGGCGAAATCCGGGTTGAACCCGCCGCACAGGTTGATCGCCCACAGCGCCTCGATCGCCGCTTGTCCAAGCTCGTCGCGCAACATGGTTTTTAGCACCGGAAGCGCGGCAGCATCCCCGCGATCGGCCAACAGTCGCAGCGCCGTTTGCCGGTGCCACTTATCATCCCGCAGCAGCAACCCGACCAACTCCGCCGTCGTGCGCTTGGCCAAGTCGAATGGCTGCACCGGCTGACTGCCCTTGGCTCGCAGCCGATAAACGCGGCCGTTTTTCGGATCGATTCGGCCCTCGTGATTGCGGTAGTGGTTCACCTGATCGTCGTACCAGTCGCACACGTAAATCGCGCCGTCCGGCCCGGCCTTGATGTCCACCGGGCGGAACCAACCGTCACTGCTTTTGATCGGATGACCCGTGTCGAGCGTCTTGAACGACGAGCCAATCGCCGTTCGGTCGCTCATCACCACGCGGCCTTGCAACGGCTCCACGCCGAGGGTTTTTCCGAGATACTTTTCCGGTAAACCAACTCCCTCATACACGATGAAGTTGTGAGTGAAACGCGGCACCTTATTGTGCGGCATCGAGTTGAAGTAACCAAACGCATACGGATTGCTGAGCGGCCCATGCTTGGTGAAGCCCTTGCGCAGGTAACCCCCCTGCACGTAGTGGAAGCCCCGCGTATCACCGCCGTTGTGCCCGGAGAACAGCCGGCCCTGCGCGTCGAACTCCACCCCAAACGCGTTGCCGCCGCCCTCGGCGAAGACCTCGTAGCGGCGCGTCCCGGGATGGTAACGCCAAATGTTTTGCCCCATCGATGGAATCTCTTTTTCATCGAAACCGGGCCGACGCACTTTCGCGGAAACCGTGCTGCCCTGCGCGGCGTAGAGCCAGCCGTCCGGCCCCCAGCGCAGGCTGTTCACCACTGAGTGTGTGTCCTCCAGCCCAAAGCCGGCAAGGTGCACCACCGGTTCGCTGTCTGGGATGTCGTCGCGGTTTTTGTCCGGGTAAAAAAGCAGGTACGGCGGGTTGAGCAACCACACGCCGCCACGCCCGTGGGCAAGCGAGGTCACGATGTTCAAGCCCTCGACAAATGTCTTGTGCCTGTCCAAAACACCGTCGCCGTCGGTGTCCTCGTGGATGGTAATCTTGTCGCGGCCACGAATATGGTTGGGCGGCGCGGGGGGCACCTTATCGTAGATCGCGCGCCAGTAATTGTCGCGGCTGGCCATCTTCAGCCCGGCCGGGTGCGGGTATTGCTGATACTGCACCACCCACATTCGGCCACGCTCGTCAAAGTTAAGAAACACCGGCTGTTTCACCAGCGGCTCTACGAGCAGTTGGTCGATCTCCAAGTCGTCAAACACCTCAAATTGTTCGAGCGACTCCAACGGTGAAACTGGTCCCGCCTGCGCTTGGCCAAGCACAAATAATCCAATCAAAACCAAACCAATTTTTCGGGTTGAGTGAACGGACTGAATAAATATTTTTTTCATCAAAACGAACGGCTAGATGTTTTCCCGGCGGTACGCCTCGGCTAGGAGGGTGATGGGGTGGGCGACGCGGATGTTGGACTGGCACTTGGCCAAGCCGTTGGTGATGTGCAGAGAACAACCGGGGTTGCCCATCGCCACCACTTCCGCGCCGGTGGAGCGGATGTGGCCGACCTTGCGCTCGAGCAGCTTGTTGGCCATTTCCGGCTGGGTGATATTGTAAATACCGGCGCTGCCGCAGCACCACGTACTCTCCGGCAACTCGGCAAGTTCCAGTCCGGGGATTGCCTTGAGCAACTGCCTTGGCTGCGCGGTGATTTTTTGGCCGTGGCACAGGTGGCAGGCTTCGTGATAGGTGACTTTTTGCGCTTGGCCAAGTGCTTGACCTCTTGGCTCGCGTGCGCCGATCTCAGTCAACCACTCGTGAACGTCTTTCAACTTGGCGTCCCACTGCCTAGCCAAGTCAGCGTAATTTTCGTCGTCTTTCAGCAGGCTGTGGTAATGCTTAAGATGCGAACCGCAGCCGGCGGCGTTGCTGATGATGGCGTCAAACTCACTCGGGGGGAACAGGTCTATCATCACGCGAGCCTGTTGTTGAGCCATGGTCCATTCGCCGTTGTGCGCGTGCAGCGATCCGCAGCAGCCTTGGTTGCGCGGCGTGTAAACCTCGCAGCTGTTCCCGGACAGCACCTCGACGGTGTCGCGGTTGACATCGCTAAAAATCAAGTCTTGTGCGCAGCCGGTGAGCATGGCGACGCGATAACGCTTCTCACCTCCGGCCGGCGTCTCGAGCAGGATGAGTTCGTCGGAGAACTTGGGCTGTATCTCAGGCGTCATCGCCTCGAGTTCGCCCAAGCGCTTGGGCAACAGCTTGAGCACGCCGCTGCCGCGCACAAGCGACTTGAGGCCAAGCGAGCTGTACAGCCGAATCAACCGGCCGAGCATCTTCAGCCGAGTGTGCTTGGTGAAGAGCCACTTGAGCGTCACGCGCCGGATCAATCTACGCCATGCGGAGTCGAGCACCCCTTTTTCCTCCACTTCGGCGCGCGCGTGCTCGAACAACTCGGCGTAGTTCACGCCGGCCGGGCAGGAGGTCATGCAGGCGAGGCAGCCGAGGCAAAAATACATTTCATCGGCGAATGCTTTTGTGGCCTCGAGTTCGCCATCGGCGATCGAGCGCATGAGCGCGATGCGGCCGCGCGGGCTGTTTCGCTCGAGCTTGGTCTCGTCGTACGTCGGGCAAGTGGGCAGGCACATGCCGCAATGCATGCACTGTTGCACGACTGAGTAGTCGAGATTCTTCAGGTGCGAAAATGGGACTTCGGCAGGCGGCATCGGGGCAGCAGTGTACTCCGCCTGGCCAAGCGGAGTCGAGCGGCGAGCTATGTGGGTTGAATGCCAAGCCGTTTTGTGGCTTCATTCGCGCCGCACGCCGTAACACCTGTTTTTCAAATGAAACTTCACTGGATAAAACCCACCCTGACCGCCATCGCAGCCCTGTCGCTGACAATGAACCTTTCCGCCCAACGCCACGGCCCGGCCGCCGCCGCCGAGCAGGCCAAGCTGCTCATCCCCCACCCGGAGTTGGAGGCCGCGCTGTTTGCCTCCGAGCCAATGCTGCTGAACCCGGCCAATATGGATATCGACGCCGAGGGCCGCGTGTGGGTAACCGAGGGCGTCAACTACCGGCTGTTCCAGTCGTGGGGCAAGATTCAGCCGGAGGGCGACCGCATCCGCATCCTCGAGGACACCGACGGCGACGGCCGGGCCGACACGGCCAAGACATTTTATCAGGGGAACGACGTGAATGCCGCGCTGGGCATCGCCGTGCTCGGCACGAAGGTGATCGTTTCCTGCTCGCCCAAGATTCTGCTCTTCACCGATGAGAACGGCGACGACAAGGCCGACGGCCCGCCGACGGTGTTGTTCAGCGGCATCGGCGGCGTGGACCACGACCACGGCGCGCACGCATTTGTGTTCGGGCCGGACGGCAAACTGTATTTCAACGTCGGCAACAACGGGCGGCAGTTGAAGACACCAGACGGCAAAAAGTTCATCATCGACAAAGCCGGCAACGAAGTGAACGGCAACGGCAGGCCGTATCGTCAGGGCCTCGTCTTCCGATGCAACCTCGACGGCAGCGGGGTGGAGACGCTTGGTTTTAATTTCCGCAACAACTTCGAGGTGGCGGTGGACTCATTCGGCACCGTTTGGCAGTCGGACAACGACGACGACGGCAATCGCGGCGTGCGCATCAACTTCGTGATGGAGTTCGGCAACTACGGCTACACCGACGAGTTGACCGGCGCGGGCTGGCGCACCAAGCGCACCAACCAGGAGGGCGACATCCCCTCGCGGCACTGGCACCAAAATGATCCCGGAGTCATCCCGAACCTGCTGCAAACCGGCCAAGGCTCGCCGACCGGCATCGCGATTTACGAGGGCGATTTGCTGCCGGAAGTTTTCCGCGGCCAAATGATGCACTGCGACGCCGGGCCGCGGATTGTCCGCGCCTTTCCAGTCGAGAAAAGCGGCGCGGGCTACACCGGCAAAACCGTCAGCATGCTCGAGAGCAAAGATCCGTGGTACCGCCCGTCGGACGTCTGCACCGCGCCAGACGGCTCGGTGTTCGTCGCCGACTGGCACGACGGCCACGTCGGCGGACACCACATGACCGACCACAAGCCGGGCCAGATGACCGGCCGCATCTACCGCCTCACGCCCAAGGGCGGCAGTGGCAAATACACGCTGCCAAAAAATCGCACCGCCCTCTCGATGTTGGCCTCGCCCAATATGGACGAGCGCTACATCGCTTGGCAGCAATTAAACGCAGTCGGCGCGAAGGCCGAAAGCACGCTGACCAAACTCTGGCAGGGCGACGACCAACGTCTGCGCGCCCGGGCGCTGCACCTGCTCGCGCGGATCGAAGGGCTGGAGAAAAAATACATCGGCGCGGCGCTCGGCGACGACAACGCGGACATCCGCATCACCGGTCTTCGTATCGCCCGCGAGCGCGGCCACGACGTCATCCCCCTGGTGAAGCAACTCGCCGACGACCCCTCCGCCGCTGTTCGCCGCGAGTGCGCTATCGCGTTGCGCCATAACGACTCCCCCGGCGCCCCGGCGCTCTGGGCCAAGCTCGCCCAGCATCACGACGGCACCGATCGCTGGTACCTCGAGGCGCTTGGCCTCGCGCTGGACCGGCAGCAGGACAAGTTTTTCGGCGCATGGCTCGAGGCGGTCGGAAGCAACTGGGACACGCCGGCCGGCCACGACATCGTCTGGCGTTCGCGCTCTAAAAAGACGCCCGACCTGCTGGTGGAAATCCTCCTCGACAAGAAAACCAAGGAGGCCGACAAGCCGCGCTACATCCGCGCACTCGACTTCCAGTCCGGCCCGGAGAAAAATGCCGCGCTACTCAAGCTGCTCGGCGCGGGGAGTTGATCACTCGCCTGCCAGCAGCGACTCGATGTACGGCAAGTCGGCCGGCGTGGTGGCCTTGGGGTTTGGCATATCGCACTCGATCAGCTTCACCGCTTGGCCAAGCGCCTCGCAGGCGGCCGTGTCGTCGGTGATCGACAGGCCCTCATCGCGCACCTTGGCCAAGGCGGCGAGAATGATCTCCCGCCGAAACACCTGCGGCGTCTGCACGGCCCACACATTTTCACGATCGATCGTCCCCACGATTTGCAGCTGGCCATCCCCGCGCTTGAGCGTGTCGCCCACCCGCCTGGCCAACACGGCCGCGCCGGTTTCGCGGGCGGCGGCCAAGACGGCTTGAATCGCCGAACGCGGCGTGCAAGGCCTAGCACCATCCTGTATCGCCACCAACCCCGAGTCGGCAGCGGTGGCGTTGACGCCGTTCCAAACCGAGTCCTGCCGCTCCTCGCCACCGGCTACGAGCCGCCACGGTTTTCCCGTGCCAATGCGCTTGGCCAATTCCTTAAACTGCGGCCTCGCGTCATCACGAGTGACGATGATTATTTCGCCAGTCTCGGGGAGTTGATCGAAACGCTTCCATGTGTGACCGATCAAGGGCAGACCGCCAACGTCGAGAAACAACTTATCGCCCCGGCCCATACGGCTTCCGCTTCCGGCGGCTACAATGACAATGGAAACACCCGGCATAAACGCAGATTAGCCAACGAGGTCGTGCGCAACATGGCCGTGAACATCGGTGAGCCTCATGTCACGACCGTCAAAAAAGTAGGTCATCTTTTTGTGATCCATCCCGAGCAGATGTAGCATCGTTGCGTGCATATCGTGGATCTCGAGTTTGTTCTCCACCGCGTGGTAGCCAAACTCATCTGTTGCACCGTAAGTGATTCCCGGCTTGGCCCCGCCTCCTGCCATCCAGATTGTAAAACCGTATGGATTGTGGTCGCGGCCGTTGCTGCCCTGCGCAAATGGTGTGCGGCCAAATTCGCCGGACCAGACCACCAACGTGTCCTTCAGCATGCCGCGTGATTTGAGGTCCTGCAGCAGGCCAGCAATTGGCTGGTCGGTGGCACGAGCATTGTCTCCGTGGTTTTTCAACAGCCCACCGTGGGCATCCCAGCGGTCGCTGCCTCCAATACGAGGGCAGGTCAACTCGATAAAACGCACGCCCTTTTCCACAAGACGCCGAGCCATCAGGCACTGCATCCCAAATGTACGCGTGTGCTCGTACTTGGCCTCGAGACCATAAAGCTTCCGGGTTGCCCCGGTCTCGCCCTTGATATCGATCAACTCCGGCACGGCAGCCTGCATACGATACGCCATCTCGTAGTTAGTGATCGCCGACTCAAGTTCATCAACGTGACCCAGCCGGTCAAGCACACCCTGGTCAAGCTTGTTCAGCAGACCGAGCTTGGCTTCCTGCGCCCCGGGCCGGCTTTCGCGCGGCTGAATGTCAGCCAGCGGCTCCTTACCTGCCTTGAACACGGTGGCCTGATGGCTTGCCGGCAGGAAGCCGTTTCCAAAATTGTCCCATCCACCGGACGGTACCAGGCCGCCGTTGAGCACCACGAAGCCCGGTAGGTCTGTCGCCTGCGTGCCTAGGCCGTAGCTCATCCAAGACCCCATGCTCGGCCGACCCTGCACACCGAAGCCGGTATGCAGGAAAAAATTCGCGCTGTTGTGCTCGGAGAACTTCGAAGTCATGGAGCGCACGACGCACAACTCGTCGGCCATCGTGCCAATGTATGGGAAAATGTCACTGACAGTGAGGCCACACTGACCGTATCGCTTGAATGCCCATGGCGACTTGAATGTGGTGCCAATATTGTCGAACTGAGTCGGGTTAATCTTCGCCGAAAACGGTTTGCCATGATCCTTATCGAGCCGAGGCTTGGGGTCGAAGGAATCGACCTGCGAAACACCGCCGTCCATATAGAGGAAAATGACGTTCTTCGCCCGGGGCTCGTAATGTGGTTTATGGGGCGCAAACGGCGAACTCGACTTGCCGTAAACCGGATCAGCCAAAAGGCTGCTCAATGCCACAGCGCCAAAGCCGCCGGCGCAGCGCCCCAACATCTCACGCCGGCTGATCGGTCGCGGCAGATAATTCTGGCATCCTTCGCTGTACAGTTTCATTTTAAATCAACGGATAAAGTATCACTCATCGCCCAGATCAGAGTGGGACCCATCGCAAAAAGGTTTATCACATGTGTGCTTACAGGCGCACCACGCGACGGTTTTAGCCTCGGCGATCTCAACTTTCTCGGGACCAAATGATGTACCCTTGTGCGAACCGTCACAGAAAGGTTGACCAGCTGACCTGCCGCAAGTGCACCACCAGTAGGTACCGGGTTCAATCCTTTGTATGATCGGTTTGCGTTGGGCGATTGTTGGTTTATCCATGGCTCAGTTTATAAAAATAAATTCCTTAACATTGAACAGCGTGTGGCAGAGATCGGTGAGTGGTTGCTTCAGTGAATCGTCTCCAGCAGCCTTCTGTCGTTGCTCGACAAACTCCACCGCGACCCCGGCCTCCCATGCCTCCGGCTCACGTCCGAACGCTTGCCAATACGCGCGGTTTATCAACTCGTTAGCGTCAGCGTTGCCACTCTTTAAAAGAGCATCAGCCCAAATGGCGGCCTGCTGATGCACAAACTCGTTGTTGAGCATAATGAGCGGCTGAGCTGGTGAGTTCGACACCATACGCTTGCCAATCGTGGTAAACGGCGTCGGCTTGTCGAAGGCAGTCAACATCGGCTGAAGATGATTACGGCGCACCTCGACATAAATGCTGCGTCGCCCATCACCGTCCATCGGGCCGCTACCGCCCGGGCTGCGGTTGGTCCGCATAAACGGCGTAATGTGCACCATCGGCCCCTTGCCAAATTGTCGCTTGTCGATACGGCCCGAGATCGCCAGCAACTGATCACGTATCACCTCTCCCTGCAAACGACGGATCGGCATGCGATGCAGCAGAGTGTTGTTCGGATCCACCCTGGCGCTGGCTATGTTCGGTTTACTCGACTGCCGGTATGTGCTCGAGAGCACAACCTGCCGAATCATGTCCTTCACCGACCAGTCGTGATCCATGATCTGCGACGCAAGATAGTCCAGGAGTTTCGGATGCGTCGGCGACTTGCTGGTCGCGCCAAAGTTATCGACTGTCTCAACAATGCCGCGGCCGAACAGGTGATGCCAAATGCGATTTACCGCCACACGCGAAACGAACGGGTTATCCGGATCGATCATCCTCTTGGCCAGGCCCATCCGGCCGCTGCCACGCTGGGGTCGGTCGGTCACGCCCAACGCCTCAAGGAAGGAGCGTGGTACCAGTTCCTTGGCCGGTGTGCGGTGGTTGCCCCGAACGAGCACTGGTTCGTCCTCGCCGTTGCCGTCAAGCAGCGTCAACGCCCAAACTGCACCGGGAATCATTCGCTCTATGTCGGACCTGACCTTCTGATAGGCGGCAAACTTCGCCGCTGCTTGGTCAAGATCAGCCGGTTTTTCGAGAAGATTATCGTGGCGAATCACCCAATTGAGCAATTGTGCCGTTTCACGATCCGCCTGGCTGGCGGCACAATCATTGGCCGCAGTCGTCAGCACCTTCGCCAAGTCCTTGGCCAAGTCGCCGCCACTCTCGAGCAGCTTGGCCAAGCGCGAGTTAACTGGCTGCACCATCGACGGTTCGCCGCCACCGAACTGCACGCGCTCAAGCGCAAACCCGCCTTTGGCTTTGAACTCCACATGCACGCGATGGCCGATATAGTCTCGCACACGATGGCCGTGCCACTTCCACTCGTCGCCTTTGCTGTCAAGTTTCTGCCGCACGATCCCATGCAGCGGCCCGGCTATCTGCCGGTGTGAATTGACCGCAAGAAAAACATCCGCCTTCCCCTTGTAGCGATACCAAAGCGTGTCGCCGTTCACGCCGAATGTGCGCGTGCGAATGATGCCAGTGAAGCGGGTGCTCAATCCGTCACTGCGGGCCGCTCCGTTTTCATTGAACTCCTTAATCGGGTGGTTTGTGTTGTCGCCAAAGACCGGTGTGCCACTCTCCATTGGCCCAGCTCCAAATTGCCTTCCACCTGTGAACCATTCCTCCGGATCCTGTGCACGACGATAATCGGCAATCATGTCCTCGGCGGTCCAGTCGCGCTCGCTCTTTACATAGTTGCGTTCGCCTTCCTCAACAGTAACGTTGATCTTGATCAACTTAGCCTGTGCCGCGGTGTCTGCCTCGAGTTTACGCATCACGGCGAGGGCATCGGCTCGCGGTTGCCCAAGCGCGACATGCACCACATCCCGTAACGGATCACCGGCATTGCCACGAGCCTTGCCGAGGTACCCGATCCAAGCCGCAAGTTTTGCAGGTTGAAGGTTTTTTTCATTGGCCGCTTTCTGCACGGTCGGGTGCAAGGCGGTGTAATCGCCTGGCTTGGAGGCATCTTTGCCTTCGGGAATATTACGGACAATCTCCGCGGCAATCGGCAGATAATCGGCCAAGCGGCTGACCTTGGTTTGGACTGACGAGGCAAACTCATTGAGCAAGCCGGCCTCACTGTCGGCGCGGAGCCCGGCCAGTTTGTTATAGGTGGAATCTTGCGTCACCGGATCCGCGACATCCTTCAAGTGATAGCCGGAACTCTGCAGGTAGCCGGCGAGGGCGTAGTAGTCCCGGGTCGATATGGCGTCGAACTTGTGGTCGTGGCAGCGGGCACAACCCACCGTCAGCCCGAGAAAAGCTTTGGAATAAACATCAATCTGGTTGTGCACGCGGTTGCATTCGTCGCCCCGGATGTCCACCGGCGAGTGCGTGGCCTCACCCAGGTGCCAAAAGCCGGCTCCCTGCGCGGACTCGTTCCGTCGCGTGGCCGAGTCGATGCGCGGGTCTTCCACCAAGTCGCCGGCGATGTGCTCGACCACAAAATCGGCGTACGACACGTCGGCGTTCATGGCGCGGACGACGTAGTTGCGATAGCGATAAGCCTCCGGAATCGGATAATCCGCCTCGTGACCGCGGGTCTCGGCAAAGCGCACCAAATCGAGCCAGTGCTGACCCCAGCGCTCGCCGAAGTGCGGCGAGGCGAGCAGGTGTTCGACAAGGTTTTCGTAGACGTTCGGCGATCCACCTGCAACAAACGCTCCAATTTCCTCCCGTGTCGGCGGCAGGCCGATGAGGTCGAAGTACAGCCGGCGAACGAGCGTGCGTCGCGTCGCCCGCACGCTGGGGGAAAGTTCGGCAGCCTGCAGCTTGGCGAGAATAAACCGATCGACAGCAGTGTTGGCCCAGTCCGCGCCGCCGACCGGCTCGACCGATGGCGGCTGAATATCGCGCCGCACCGGCTGCCATGCCCAGTGTTCAGCTTTACGCTCAGCGATATCGAATGCGTCTTTGTCCGTAATATCGGCCGTTTTGCCATCGCGGGGATCGGGCGCACCCATCGCAACCCACTGGATCAACTTGTCGATAGACGCCTGCGGGAGCTTGGTTTTGGGCGGCATTTGTAGGTCACCGTTGTCATACAAAACTGCCTGGATCAACAGGCTGGCCTTGGGTTTGCCGGGGACGATCGCCGGGCCAGAGTCGCCGCCCTTGACGAGGCCCTCACGGGTGTCGAGCAGGAGTTCGCCCTTGGCCTTACCAGCCTCTTCGCTGTGGCACTTGTAGCAGTTTTGTACCAGCACCGGCCGGATGTGATTCTCGAAAAACTCGATTCCCTCCGGCGCAGCGGCAGCCAAGCCGCTTGGCCAAGCGGCGCAAACCAGACCGAGCGCGGCTAATCCACGGCAAAATTCACAAAAAAATCTCATTAACGTCGCGGCAAAGACTACAACAAAAGGGTATTTATTCAAGTCAGGGGAGTTCAGGAATCCAGAGTGTTTCCCGGAACCAGGAGCCTCATGGGAAAGCATGGCGGTGCTGCTGCGAATCCCTCTGTTCTAGATGTATTCGGCGGAATTATCGCACTTGGGATTGATCATACGACTGCACGTGACCATCCACAAACGCCACCGGCGCGGATTTGTTGTGCCTCTCACGGGCAACGCCCTCGTTGGCGCGGTTAATGAACCGGCCACCACATTGTGAGCGACCAGTGACCGCCTGTTTTTTGTTCCGAGTCCGCAATTTTGATTCACTCAACCGGGCTTTTCACCGAACCCAGTTTAACCTCGTAGTCGCTCGGGAGATTCCCTCTTTTCTCGCGCCGCCGAAACGCTGGTTTTCGATCGAAAAGGTATGAAAGAGACGGGCTTGGCTTTGGGGGACCAAGATCCCCACCATTTTCCCCGTGTATTCAAGGCGCATTTTGGGCTTTTCCCCCACTCAGTTTGTCGCGGCCAACCTGATGTAGAGCCCATTCAGATCAAGCTGATAAACCCCAAAGCGCATGGCCAAGCGCGAAAGCGAGCGAAATAACGCACAAAAACCCCAATAAACGCTTGCAATCGACCGGTCGATTACTAAAGTTCCCGCCCTTTTGTTGAGAGCCGAAATGAGCTACGACCACACACAACTGATTCTTCTGGCGCAGAGCCCCCAACCGCAAGCCGGCCCAATGGGAATGATTGTTCCCATGATCCTGATGGTTGTCATTTTCTATTTCCTGTTGATTCGGCCTCAGCAAAAAAAAGCCAAGGAGCATACTAAAATGGTGAATGCTCTCAAATCCGGGGCATCGGTGGTCACGCGTGGTGGCGTGGTGGGCACCGTGCAGTCGGTCAAGGACGCCACCGTCTCGATCCGCTCGCTCGAGAGCAAATTTGAGGTGGAGAAACACGCCATCGAGCGCGTGATCAACGACAACTCGGATTCTAAGACAGACAACAAGTAACCCAAAATCGTGAAACGAAACAACTTAGCCAGATTCCTGTTCCTGCTGCTCATAATGGCTTGGGCCGGCACCGAGATGACGCCGCTCTTCGACACACCCGGAAAACTGATCGAAGAATTCAACTCATCCAAAGAAAAGGACGAGGCTTTCGATAAATTATACGCTACTGCCAAGGCGAGTCATGAAGAGGACAACAGCAATGAGTTTGGCGATCTTTACGATGCTGTGGAGGCGTCAGGCTTGGCTCTTACGAATTATTTTCCGAATATGAAATTCGGGGAACAAGCTCCCGACAACCGGCTTGTGTTACAAGCACTCCAGAAACGGGTAGCCGGCCAAATCCGGCTTGGGCTGGATCTCAAGGGCGGCTCGTCATTTCTCGTGGCAATGGACACGAACAAGGTGGATGACGCATCAGGCGCTCTTGCCCAAGCCGTGGAAGTGCTACGTCGGCGCGTCGACTCCATTGGTGTTGCGGAGCCCGACATACGGCCGGTGGGTGACAACATGATTATGATCCAGTTGCCTGGGCTATCCGAGGCCGACCAGGCGGAAGCAAAAAAACTGGTGACCGAGGCTGCGTTTCTGGAGTTCGCCCTCGTACACAAAGACTCCAGCACGCTGATCGCCAATGACGTCACCCCCGATGGCTACAGGAAATACGCGCTCACTTCGAAGGACGAAGCGGGCAACAGCTCTACCAGCGATGTGCTGGTAGAGATCGTCGACGGTCGCCCCGGGAACAAATACGGCCTGAAAGGCGAGTACATCACCAGCGCCTCTTCATCACGTAATCCACTCACCCAGGAGCCCATGATTCTTTTCGGGTTCGACAGCGACGGCGGCGCTGCCATGTCTCAGTTGAGCGGTAACAATACTCAGAGGCGGATGGCAATCATTCTCGATGACAAACTGCTGTCCGCCCCGACGCTGCAGGAACGCATCACAAACAATGGACAGATAACCGGGGACTTCACTCAAGAGGAGGCGACTATCATCGCCAACGCGCTGCTTAACCCGCTCAAAGCGCCACTCACGATTAAGGAGGAGATGAGCGTGGAACCCAATCTAGGTGCCGACTCGGTGAATAGCGGCTTCAAAGCGGCGCTGTGGGGCGTGATCGCCGTGGCAGTGTTCATGCTTATTTATTACTGGTTCTCCGGCCTCGTCGCCAACTTCGCGCTGGTGCTGAACCTGTTCATTCTGATAGGCGTAATGTGCTACCTCGACGCCGCGCTGACGCTGCCCGGCATCGCCGGCATCGTGCTGACGATTGGCATGGCGATCGACGCCAACGTGCTGATCTTCGAGCGCATCCGCGAGGAACTCAAGGCCGGCAAGGGAGTGCAGGGAGCGGTCGAGACCGGCTACAGCAAGGCGTTCGGCACGATCATCGATGCCAACCTGACCACGCTCATCGTCTCGGTGATCCTGATGACCATGGGCACCGGCCCGGTCAAGGGCTTCGGCGTCACGCTGACCGTGGGCATCTGCGCCAGCATGTTCACCGCGCTGGTGGTGACCCGGTTGGTTTTCGACGTGTTCAAGAATTACGGCACTGGCCAGGGGCTGCGCCTGATGGAACAACCGAAGTTCAACTTCATGAGCTATGCGAAGTACGCCTTCGGCATCTCGTGGCTGCTGGTAGCGATCGGGATTGGGTTTGGGATTAGCCGCGGAGACGATGCCATGGGCGTAGACTTCAAGGGCGGCGACCAGATCACACTAGAGTTCGCCGCCGAGAAAAAGATATCTACGGATCAGTTGCGAACTGCACTTGGCCAAGGGAGTCAGGTTCAGTATCAGGCCAAAAGCGGGGGCAAAACGGAGCGGCTTCAGGTCACGGTGGACTTTGGCAAGGGGGAGCAAGCTTACAGGACACTCACCGAGAAGTTCCCTGTCGCAGAGTTTAAGAAAGTCAGCCAGTTGCGCACAGGCCCGAGTATCAGCGGTGAGATTTTACAGGGCGCTACCAAGTCGCTGTTGATCGCCCTGTTCGCCATTCTTGTTTACGTCACGTTCCGCTACGAGTTCTCGTTCGCGCTGGGGGCCATCCTCGCCATCTGCCATGACGTGCTGATGACGCTGGGCCTCTTTTTCCTGTGGGGCGGCGAGTTGAGCGCGCCTGTGATGGCGGCTGTCCTCACGATAATCGGTTTCTCGATCAACGACACGATCGTCATCTTTGACCGTATTCGGGAAGACTTAAAACTGAATGTGAAAGGCTCGTTCACCGAGATCATGAACGGTGCCATCAGCAAAACGCTGAGCCGCACGATCATCACCTCCGGCACCACCCTGCTGGCGGCGGGATCGCTGTTCCTGTTCGGCGGTGGCGCGATCCACTCCTTTGCCTTCGTGCTGCTGGCCGGAGTGGTCACCGGCACCTTCTCCAGTATCTTCATCGCCGGCTCGCTAGTGCTCTGGAAAAACAAGGGGAAGAAGCCAAGCCTAGCGGACGAGACCGTGATCACACAGCACAGCATTTCCACCTCGGAGGCTTGAGGTGGCAGAGATTTTGCCAGCCGCCAGGGAGCACCACTCCTTGGCGGCTTTCCTTTTGACTGAGCCTCGCGTACACCGCGCTTGGCCAAGCGCCACGCCACCAAGACACCGGGTATGATACTCGCCGCCGCCAACGAAGCCGCTCTGACCATCTCCTCGATAAGCTGGGTTTGGTTTGTCGGCGCAGTGCTGGTGTTCCTCGCGCTGGACTTGGGCGTGTTCCACCGTAAGGCCCACGCCGTCGGCTTTCGCGAGGCGCTGATCTGGACGGCCATCTGGTTCTCGATGGCCATGGCGTTCGCTTTCTGGCTGGCCCCGATGATGGTTGGCAACCAATGGGGTGCCGATCACACCAAGCTCTTTATCACCGGCTACGTGGTGGAGCTGTCGCTCTCGATGGACAACGTGTTCGTCATCGCGCTGATTTTCTCCTACTTCCGCGTGCCTCTGGAGTACCAGCATCGCGTCCTGTTCTGGGGCATCCTCGGCGCGCTCGTCATGCGCGGGGCAATGATCTTTGGCGGCGCGGGGCTGATCCACCAGTTTGACTGGATCCTGTACGTCTTCGGCGCCTTCCTGCTGTTCTCCGGCATCAAAATGCTCTTTGTCGGGGACGAAGAGGTGGAGCCTGAGAAAAACATCGTGATCCGCTTAGCCCACCGGATTTACCCTGTGACAACACAATTCGTGGGACAGCGGTTTTTCACCCAACTGGAGGGCTGCCGAGCGCTCACGCCGCTCGCCCTTTGCCTCATTATGGTCGAGACCACCGACTTGATTTTTGCGGTGGACTCCATCCCAGCCATCTTCGGCATCACCACCGAGCCGTTCATTGTTTTTACGTCGAATGTGTTTGCAATTTTGGGCCTACGGTCGCTTTATTTTCTTCTAGTCGGTCTGTTGCGACATTTTTGCTACCTGAAATACGGCCTGGCACTCGTGCTGGTGTTCATCGGATTCAAGATGTTGATCGTCCTTTGGGGCGGCCGGCCCGAATGGCTTAATTTTGAGGACAACCACAACAGAGTCCTCATCATCGTCGCGGCGCTCCTTGGCCTGTCCATCGCCGCCTCGCTGTTCGCGCCGAAAAAGGAACCGGAAGAGACCGGGGGAACGTGAGCGACAGGCACTTGGCCAAGCCGGGCCACCGAAAGAATTTTTAGTAGTATGAACAACAACTCTGACAAACTGATCCGGACATCAAGGAGGGTTCGGATTCCGGCGTGAAATATCGCTGGAGCCTCGCACCCTCACAACCGCTCTTAACCGGCCAACTCTTTCGCGAGCTGCCGCTGTCGCCACTCATGGCGCAATGCCTCGTCAACCGGGGCGTCGCCAGCAAGGCGGAAGTCAGCGAGTTCCTGAACCCAAGGCTCAAGTTGTTGGCCGACCCATTTCTGATTCCAAACATGGATGCCGCCGTCGAGCGGCTATGGAAGGCGAGGGAAAACAACGAGCGGTTGTTGATCTATGGCGACTATGACGTGGACGGCGTCAGCTCCACGGCATTGCTCGCGGAGATGTTGACCGAGCTGGGCTGGACCGTACAGCCGTATCTGCCCAGCCGCTTCGACGGCGGCTACGGCCTGAGCGCTGTGGCCCTGGAAAAATGCCTCGAAAAATTCGACGTGGACATCGTGCTCGCCGTCGATTGTGGCTCCACTGCCGTCGAGGCCATCGAATTTCTCAACAGCAAAAAAGTTGACGTCCTCGTGCTAGACCACCACCAGGTCAGCGTACCACCGCCCGAGCCGCTCGCGATGGTCAACCCCCAGGTCAGCAACGACTACCCGAACTTTCAGGAACTCTGCTCCGTTGGGCTCGCCTTCAAGCTCGCCCACGCACTCGTCAAGCGCGGCCGACAGGAGGGCCTGCAAAAGGAGCGCGATCTCGACCTCAAGCAATACCTCGACCTCGTCGCCCTGGGCACCGTCGCCGATCTCGTGCCGTTGACCGGCGAAAACCGCAAACTCGTCCGCTCCGGCCTCGAGCAATTGAGCGAAACCACCCGCCCAGGACTCGTTTCCCTTAAAAAAATCTCTAATGTCTCTGGACCCGTCACCGTCTTCAATATCGGCTTCCACCTTGGCCCCCGCCTCAACGCCGCCGGCCGGATGGACAACCCCGACGCGTCGCTCAACCTTCTCCTGTCCAAGGACCGGTACGAAGCTGAGAAAGCCGCTGAGACCCTGGACAACTACAACAACGAGCGACGGAAAATCGAGCGCGATATCTCCACCCAGGCTGTCGAGAACGTCCGCGAACGCTTCGACCCTGAGAAGGATTTCGTCATCGTCGAGGGCAACATGGAGTGGCATCTCGGCGTCATCGGTATCGTCGCCTCCCGCGTCATGCGCGAGTTCTACCGGCCCACCTTCATCCTCGCCAGCGACGGCGACGGCTGGAAAGGCTCTGCCCGCAGCATCGAGGGCTTCGACCTCGCCGAGGCCATGCGCGGCTGCGACGACCTCCTCAACGATCACGGCGGACACGCCATGGCCGCCGGCGTCTCCGTCAAGCCCGGCCGGCTTGACGCCTTCCGCGAACGGATCAACGAGATCGCCAAGAAAACCATCTCGCCCGACATGTTCCAGCCGCCGCTCAAGCTCGACGCCGAGACCGACCTCTCGGAACTGACCCTGGTGCACATCGAGGAAATGCGCCAACTCGAACCGCTTGGCCAAGGCAACCCGGAGATCCAACTCCTCGTCGCCGGACTCACCCTTTCGAGTCCTGTTTACCGAATGGGCCGCGACAAACAGCACGCCAAGTTCTGGGTGACCGACGAGCGCGGTGCCTCCGAAGTCGTTGCGTGGAACCTCAAGCCCGAGGACGAGCCGAAAGACACTTTCGACATTGCCATCGCACCGCAGATCAATAACTTTAACGACCGCCAAACCGTTCAGCTAAAACTAATCGACTGGCGCCCCTCCAAAGACTGACTCCCCCCTTGGCCAATCGGCTAGATTTCCACGCTGGCCATTTTGCGGATGCCGGTTCGCAGCGGCAGCCAACCGAGCAGGAATGAGCCGCCGAGGAACAGCGCCCAACCCAGACCGAAAATCACCGACGAGCTGCCGCCGAATGCCCAGCGCGATGTCGCCGCCATGAGGCTCAGCATGCCAATGATATAGAGGAAACTCAGCACAAGGCAGAGCGTGCCGCCAAAACCGCTGACGATCTTGCTCGGGTTGTCCTCACGGAAGTTCGGGTACACCGCGCCGAGACCCACCGCTAGCGCGTTGAGCGTGAACGCCATTACTCCGACGGTCAGCGTGAAGTACAGAATGCGCTCCAGCGGAATCGCGAGCATCGCGCATGAGGCCCCCACCAGCGCCATCGTCACGATCATCGACACGGCGGTGGAAAAGAGGAACTTGGCCATGAGCGTGCGGCGCATCCCAAGCGGCGCCATGCCGATAATCCAGATGCGTTTGCCCTCGAGCGAGATTTGAGGGAAGACGAAGCGGGTCGTCAACGTGGCGAGATTCAGCGCGCATGCACCAAGGTTCAGGTACGAGGTGAGGTCGATCCAAAAATCGCTAGTCAGCCGGTGCGAAAAATGGCGGAGGTTCACGATATAGGCGATCAACAGGCCAAGCAGGATCAGCGACTGGCCCCATTGGGTCGCGTCGCGCAAGAAGGTGCGGATGTCCTTCACGATCAGCGCCCGCGTATCGGCACTCCCCCACCACAGCAGCTTGGCCCAGCGGTCTAGCGGCTTGGACGCGAACGCCGCTTGGCCCAGCGGTCGTTTGCTCCGCCAGAATTTCCAACGGGCCGTCGCGCCGCCGCCACGGCTGTTCACCGCTGAGAGCGCCCCGTAAAAAAACCCGCCCGAGCAAGTCGAGGCGAGGTAGCCGAAAAAGAGCGTGTGACTGATCAAAACCAAGCCAAAGAAAAATGTGCCCATCAACGCACCCTCGACCCATTGGGTGATCCCGCTCGACACCCAGTAGCTTGGCAGGAACGGGAACAGCGAAAACCGCGTGCGCGATAGCAACCGGTCGACAACGTCGAGCACGCGCGTCTCGAGCATCTCGTCGGTCACCGTCTCCGGCTGCAGCCACGAGCTGACAAAGACGATCAGCACGATCACCGCCAGCACGGCGGCCACCTGGAACGCCAACCGGTCCAGCCACCGCGCCAACCCGATTGCCGCCCAACTGCCGAGGATGGCCGGCAGCACGACGAACAGCGCCACGAAGATCGGCGTCACAAGATAAAAATGCCACGGCGCGTTGTAGGTTGTCCCGTACGCCGCCACGAATGGTGCGATCAAAAACAAAAACGCCCAAGACGCCAGGATTCCGGACTCAAAAATTTTCCACCGATAAACCACCTGATGCGGCACCGGCAGCGACAGCAGAAAATGCGTTTCCCTGTTTCGGAAGAGGTTGGTGAAGCTAATGATGACGTTGCTGAGCAGTAACAGCAAAAACAGGAACGCGAACAACAGGAATATCATCCGCTCGATCAGCACCGGCCCCAGGCCGGGGAAGCTCGAGGTGAACTGCAGCGCCTTGTGAAACAGCGCGTACGCCAGCAAGGCGTAACCCAAGACAAACAGGCCCATAAGGAACGCGTGCAGCCGAGAGTGCGCCACCGCCGACTTGAGCCGCCGCCAGCTTTGCGTGCGGTTGACCCCGGCCAAAATCCGCCAGTGCGGAATGGGCTTCTCGTCGTTCATGCGTCGTCGTCAGTGAGTGACAGAAAAATAGACTCGAGCGTGCTGTCCCGGTTCGCTGCCTGCAACTCCTCGTGCGACCCGACGGCAACCAGTCGTCCCTGGTGCATGATGCCGATGCGGTCGGCCATTTCCTCGGCGACGCTGAGTTGGTGGGTGGAGACAAACACCGTCACGCCGGCGTCGGCCTGTTCGCGCAGGATGTCCTTGAGCACGCGGGAATGGTGCGGATCCAGCCCGACCATCGGCTCGTCAAACACAACGACCTCCGGCGAGTGCATCAGCGCGGAGACGATGGCTACGCGCTGCTTGGTGCCGTGCGAGAGGCTCTCGATCGGCTTGGCCAAAAAATCGCCGAGGTTGAATCGGTTGGCCAGGTGCTCGGCCTCGGCCTCCATCGCAGGGTCCTTCATCCCGAACAACTTGCCGGTGAAACGGAAAAACTCAGCCGGTGTGAGCTTGTCATAGAGGAACGGAAAATCCGGCACATAGGCCATGCGGCGGCGCGCCTCGATTGGGCTGGTGCCGATGTCGAATCCGCAAATCCTCACCGAGCCGCTCGTCGGTTTCATTAGCCCTGCCATGACCTTGATGGTGGTGGTTTTGCCGGCGGCATTCGGGCCAAGAATGACGAAAAACTCGCCGCCTGGCACAGCCAGGCTAACGTCGTCGACTGCCCTTAAATCGCCGAATTGCTTTTTTAATTGCTCGATTTCAATCATTTTTCAGGGGGAAACTTTCGTTGGTGAACTCGAGTTGGCCGGGGAATATGACCTGCAAAATCTCGCCCACCCGGCTCACCAAAACCGTGATAACACGCTCGCCGGGTAGCTTGGCCTCGATGCGATAAATGCGGACGCGTGTGCTGCCGAGCCGGATGGCGTCATTGTAGGCGGCCCACTCGAGGCCAAGCTCAAGCGGCGCGGAGCCAGCTTGGCCAAGCACGGTGATAGGCGGTAGCAACGGCTCGAGCAACGGCGTAAAAACCGGCCCGGCGAACGACTCGAGCAATGCGGCGGGGTTTCGCAGTTGGGCAAGCGGTGTAATTCGTTCCCATTGGCCAAGCGCCCCGTCGTGTTTCACGCTCAGCACTTGGTTGGTTGCCGACGACGCAAACTCCCACGTGCTGGGCGGCAGGTCGATCGTGGCGCTGACGTTTTGCCAACCGAGGTCGGCGCCAAGTATCGAGCGGAGGGTGAATCGCAACTTCGTCTTCAGCGTCTCGATTTGGATTCGGCCATCGAGCGCGAGGGTGTAGCCCTTGATAGACTCCACGCGCCCGACCGGCTGGTTGGTGCCGCTGAAATAAACCTCGTCGGGGATAATTTCCCAATGGACGAAGCCAAGCAACGTGCCGTTCTGCGAAACTCGCAGGTTGGAAGCGTCGGGTGCGTTGAAGATTTTGTTGAGCACCACGTCGTTGGAGACGCGGCTGCCTCGATCGGTGTCGCCGTACTCGGCGCGCCACAGGAGGACATTCATCGCCAGCCAAAACAGGAGGATGACTGGGAAGACCAATCGGCGCACGGCGATGGATTACTGGGTGCGCTTAGCCGGGATGTAAACGGTGACGCCCGGCTTCAGGTCGCGAGAGTTGCGCATCAGGCGCGGGTTGGCCGCTTTCAAGGCTGAAAACGGGACGGCGTAGCGCCGGGCCAGGCTGTAGAGGCTCTCGCCCACCTTGAGCGTGTGAGTCCGAGTCTGGCTGGATCGGACTTCGTAATTGGGCCTCGGGGCCACGCGCGGGTTGGCGCGCGGGTTCACGGAAGGCGGCGAACTGCCGGTCGCCACGGCGACCTCCGGTACGGTGCTGCCGGCTTGCTGCAACCGGCCGCGCATGGCCTCGACTTGGCTCTTGAGGTGGCTTTTTTCGCTGTTGGCCTTGGCCAACTGCGTGCGCATCGTGTGAATCGCGTTAATCTCCGAACGCGGGATGGGCGCCATGGCGATGTCCTTGGCGATCTCTTTTTTGCAGACCTTGATGAAGCCCTCGATGTTGCCTGCGTGGCTGGAGTCCTGTTGCAACTCAAGATGCCGCTGGAAATGGTAGCAGGCCGAAACGTAGTTGTTTTTTTTGTTGCTGGGCTCGTAAAAAATCAGTCCCAGCTCGAAATGAGCGGCAGCGTTGCCCTGATTGTTGGCGAGCGCCTTGCTGAAGGAGAGAACCGCACCGTCAACGTCCTTGCGGGCCAGGCGGCTTTTCCCACGCACAAAATCAGCGTCATCCTCCATTCGGGAACCGCTCCCGCTCGTTGGTTCACAACCCACCATCAAGGCCGCCAACATCGCCAGCGTCATCGTCCTCCCAAGGCTGAACCACAAGTTCATGGGCTGAAACTAAACAGGAACCACCCCCAAAGCAACCCAAGTTCGCGCAGACAACAAATCGCCAATCCGCGCTTTTTCTTCGGCGTCGCAGCCCCTACACTACCACCTGTGCCGCGCATGGAGAGTAAGGCAGCAACCAACGCTCAGCCCCGGATGGATCTGGGATGGATCGGGATCCCAATGATCGCTGTTTCGGTCCTTTTCATACTGTCACTACTCAGCTACAACCCGACGGATCCCCCTCTCAATTCTAGCGGTCCAGCCGACGGTTACCAAAACATGATCGGGCCGGTCGGAGCCTACCTCTCTTATATCTCGTTCATGGCCATAGGCTTCGCGGCCTACATGGTGCCACTGCTTCTGCTGTTCTTTGGAGCCTCTTTTCTCCACCCGTTCTTCATTCACCTCCGCCAATCGTGGAAGGAACCGGTCGCCGCAGTGGTTTACCTGCTCGGTCTGATGGGGCTGCTGCAGGAACTTGACGAAAACTTCGGCCTCGCATTCTGGGCGGACGGATTCCAACTCGGCGGCGTCATTGCCCAATCCATCATTTACCCGGTTTTTCACACCTTCGGTACTGCGGGCGCGATCATCATCTACACCGCGGCTATCCTCGCCAGCCTCTATTTCCTGACCAACCTCCAGCCGATCGAGATTTGGCACTGGGCGGTCGATAAATGGGGAAATTGGCGTGACCGACGTGAGCAAACCGGCTTGGCGGCGGGCAAGCCATACCAAAAGTCAATCAAGCGCAAGACCAGGCGGCTTGAGCGTGACCTGCAAAAACAGAAGAAAGCCATCGAGCAAGAGATCGAGCCGAACACGGTGGAACTGAAGACCGACCAGGGGATCGGTGCCGATCTCAAGCCTGTGCCCAAGCCGACCGTTCGCGACCTGAGCGTGCTGGATGCGGAACAACGAAACAAGACCACAGATGAGGCCGAACCGGATCCGGATGAAGTCGAGATGGGCGCGGTGATTACTGCCGAGGAGGTCAAGGCTTGCGCCGATGAACCCGACGCAGAGGCCAAACCCAAAAAACCGGACGAACCAGGTGCGCCCACCGATCACAAGGCCGCCAGCACCGATGACATCCTTGGCCAAGCGGACGACACGACAGAGAGCGAAGCCAAGCCGGACGACACGACGAAACCCGTTGCACCAGCCAAGCCTAAGCTGCCCCGACACCTCCCCAAGCACAAGGGGCCAGCCTCCGTCGCCAAGACGCCCAAGGTCATGGGCTACAAGCTGCCCAAGTCGAGGTTACTCGACGAACCCGAGCCCGCCACCGCCCCCACCGAGACCCGCGACCAACTTCTCTCCAACGCACGCCTGCTCAAGGACACGCTGAAGCAGTTTAATATCGACGTCACCGAGGGCGACATCACCAAGGGGCCGACCATCACCCGCTACGAGCTGCACCCCGCGCCCGGCGTCCGGCTCGAGCGCATCTCCGCCCTGGCCAACAACATCTCCGCCGCCATCAAGGCCGAGCACATCAACATCCTCGCCCCCGTCCCCGGCCGCAGCTCCGTCGGCATCGAGGTGCCGAACCGCATCAAGACCAAGGTGCTCTTCCGCAACATCATCGACTCGCCCGAGTGGAAAAATTCCAAGGCCAAGATTCCGCTCGCACTCGGCAAGGACGTCTACGGCAAGCCGATCGTCGCCGACCTGTCCGAGATGCCGCACCTGCTCATCGCCGGTGCCACCGGCTCGGGCAAGTCGGTCTGCATCAACTCCATCGTTGCCTCGCTGCTCTTCCGTTTTTCGCCGGAGGAACTGCGCTTCGTGATGATCGACCCGAAAGTCGTCGAGTTGCAGATTTACAACGGCCTCCCCCACCTCGCCGCCCCCGTGGTGCACGATCCAAAAAAAGTCACCCTCGCGCTCAAGTGGGTCGTCAACGAGATGGAAAAGCGCTACCAGATTTTTGCCAAAGTCGGTGCCCGCAATATCGCCGGCTTCAACTCGCGCTCCAAAAAGAAACCGGAGAAAACTGCCCAGCCCGAGTTGCCACTCGACGAGAGTGAGGGCTTCGCCGTCGAGATGGACCAGGAGGTCAGCGTCCCCCGCGATGAGGAAATCGAGATTCCGGAAAAGCTCAGCTACATCGTCGTCATCATCGACGAGTTGGCCGACTTGATGTTGATGGCCAAGAACGATGTGGAAAACTCCATCGCACGCATCACGCAGATGGCACGAGCCGCTGGCATCCACTGCATCGTCGCGACACAACGGCCCAGCGTCGATGTCATCACCGGCGTCATCAAGGCCAACATTCCCGCCCGGATCGCGTTTCAGGTTGCCGCCAAGGTGGACTCCCGCACCATTCTCGACGCCATGGGCGCCGACAAACTACTTGGCAAAGGCGACATGCTCTTCCTGCCGCCCGGCACCTCCAACCTCAGACGCGTCCAGGGCTGCCTCGTCACCGACGATGAAATCAACCGCATTGTCGAGATCGTTAACAACCAGGCCAAGCCATGCTACGACAAGGACATGGAACGCCAACTCGAAACCCCAGCCCCCGGCAACGGCGGCAACGGCGGCGGCATCGACGAGGACGAAGATCTCATCCAGCAATGCATCGAGATCATCCGTGTCGAGCAAAAGGCCAGCGTCTCACTCATGCAGCGCCGCCTGCGCCTGGGCTACACCCGCGCCGCCCGCATTATGGACGAAATCGAGGATCGCGGCCTCGTCGGCCCCAGCCGTGGTGCCGAGCCCCGCGAAATCCTCTTCGACATCGAAGACTAACGCTCGGCCAGGCGTTAATTTTTATACCAATCCCGCAATCGTACTTCCGAGGCGCCGCCGACCAGTTTCTTGAACTGGGCCGTGTCGCTGCCCCGGTAGTGGTACGGGTACACAACCTTCGGCTTGAACTCCCGCACCGCGTCGGCGGCCTGCTCCGGCGCCATCGTGTACGGCAGGTTCATGCAGACAAACGCCGCGTCGATGTTCTTCAGCGCGCGCATCTCCGGGATGTCCTCCGTGTCGCCGCTCACGTACACCCGTTTGCCGCCGAAGGTCATCACGTAGCCGTTGCCGCGGCCCTTGTTGTGAAAGCGCAGCCGCGCTGCCGTCAGGTTGTACATCGGCACCGCCTCGATCTTCACGCCGAGTATCTCCATCAACTTGCCGTTGCCCAGGGTGGTGATGCGCTTTTTCAACCCCTCCGGCGCGAGCGCGGCCACCGCCTCGGGCGTGATGACGACCGTCTTGTCCTTCACGATCGCCTCGAGGGTGCCCTTGTTGAAATGGTCGCCGTGGATGTCGGTCACCAGCACGAGGTCCGGCACGCCGTACGGCTTGAACGGTGCCGCACCGCCCACCGGGTCGACGAATACCGTCTTGCCGTTCCACTTGAACACCACCGTACCGTGCTTGACCGGGTGCACCTCCAAGTCGCCCTTGGCCGTCTTAATCTTGTCGGCGGCCTGGGCCGTGAGTGCACCGGCCAAGGCCAGGCAAAAAGCGAATCGAGTCATTGTTTTCATGTTGAGAAAGTCCAGCTCAATCCTGCCGCTTGGCCATGGTTCGGCGGCGCAGAGTCAGGATCAGTGCGATGCCGATGGGCAGTAAAAACAGGCTGAGCTGCTGACCCGGCTTGATCCAGCCAAACCACATTCCCTCCACCGAATAGTCGCCTCGAAAAAACTCGACGACGAAGCGGTTGACCGAGTAGCCCGCGAGGTACACGGCGAACACCTGCCCGTCGAACCGCTTGCGCCGATACAGCCAGGCCAAGCCGCCGTACAGGGCCAAGTTCAGCAGCGCGGAGTAGATTTGTGTCGGGTGGACATACAGCGAGTGGGCCGCATCGCCGGGCACTTGGCCAAGCGCGGCATGCACGCCAAAGGCGGGACTGTACGCCGGGAATTGAACAGCCCACGGCAGGTCACATTCGATGCCAAAACAACAGCCGTACATCAGGCAGCCCAAGCGGCCCAGCGCGTGGCCAAGCGGAATGCTCGGGGCAAAGGCATCGGCGATCTTCCAAATCGGCTGCTTGCCGTAGAAACGGGTGTAAAGAATCACCGCGAGCACCGCACCGATGAAACCGCCGTAAAACACAAGCCCACCGCCCCGAAAATCGAGTACCTGCCAGAGCGGTTCGCCGGCATATTGGTCATCCCAGTAAGTGATCACGTACATTGCCCGGGCACCAAGCATCCCGGCGATGATAATCCAAACACCGAGATCGGAGATGACTTTGCCGTCGAGTTTGTCGAGGACGCACCGGCGGCTGGCGGTCCAAAGTCCGGCCATAAAACCACCGGCCACTAGTATGCCGTACCAGTAGATTGCGAAGCCGCCGATCTTGAAGGCAATGGGATCCATTTCGCTGCTCAGCGAATGGTGTTGGTGACCACGGTTTGACCGGGCATGGTCTCATCAACCAAACCGGGCGGCAGCGGGGGCGCGGCCTCTTTCCCGAAACCGGGAGGCAACGGCGGCATCTGTGTCACGAGTGTTCGCCACTTCTTGCGCTCGGCCTCGTTCATGTCATTCCACCGCTCGTTGTTAAGGAAAAAACCGGCACGCTCACTCTGCGACATGTTGGCCAACTTCTCAAACGACCGGATGACCAACTCGCGCTGGGCGCGGGACAAGACCTTGAACTGCGCAAGACTGGCCTCCATTCGCGCCCGCTCCCGACTCGACAGGTGGCTCAGGGTGCGCTCCTGCTCGGCAACCGGCATGTCGAAAAAATGGTGAAACTGGCGATTCATCCGGCGGCGATCCGGTTTCGGTTTTTCACGCCAGGTCGTGATCCGCCCCTCGAGGCCCTCGCGAAGGCGGGCCGACATTTTTTCCATGTGATTCGTCAGCGCAACGCGCGACTGGTGGCCTCGGCCGAAGCTGGAGAGATAGCGGAAAAACGACTCGTTCTTGAGCAAGTCGGCGCGGACGCGGGCGTCGAGTTGATCCCAGCCAGTCAACCGCCTCTTGATATCGGTGCGGAACCGCTCCGGCACAGAGGCCAGACGCTTAGCCCGATCGGTCTTCGCCGTTTTCATGATGGGCATCAGGTGCCATCGGAAATCCAGCGCATCGAGTTTGCGATCACGCTCGGCCTCCGGCATGGCGGCGTATTCGAGGACCTTGGCCTGCACAAGTTTACGATGGCGCTCGGAGGAAATCTTGAGTTTGCCCACCGCCGCCTCGCGCTCGGCTTCGGGTAGCGAGACAATTTTTTTGAAGGCCGCAAACGGCGAGCTAGCAGCCATCGCTCCAACGGGCACTCCCATTGCCAATATCGGCAGCAGGAGCAGGCGGGCAACTGTGACTCGCAATTTCATGAAGTTACTTGAGTGCGGCCCAAAGTTCCTCGTCGATCGCGGCGGCCTGTGCGACGGCCTCGATGGCCTCAATGTCAGCCAAAAAAACCGGGGTGAACTCGGCGATCGACACGACGGCCGCAGCCATCTCGGCTCGGGACTGGTTAAGGTGCGATTGGTAGCCAACACCACCGATCACCATGGCAAGCATTGCAGCGGCTGTGATTTGGATGGGCCGAAACTGCGGCGCGAGGAGCCTCAGCCACCACGCTTGGCCAAGCGCCGGGCGGGACGCCTCGGCGCTGCGGACTTCGTCCAGCACACGGGAGGTGAAATTGGTCGCGACAGGCGTGTCAGGCAGTGCGGCTAACAGGTGGTCGAGCACTTCCCACTTGGCCTGATCGGCGGGGTTCGCAGCCAGCCAGCTCTCCAGCCTGGCCAACTCACCATCAGTCAAATCACGCTCAGGTGCGGTTTGCAATAGGTTATCAAACTCGGATTGGTTCATTGTCTCCTCCACTTAAAAACCAAGGCTGCAAAAAAGTTTTGCCGTGAGGTCATTTTTTTTGCCATTCGCCTGATTTTAAATAAGGTTTCAGGCGGTTTTTGAGCACCGCACGTCCCCGAAAAATGATCGATTTCACAGCCGTCAGCGAGATCCCGCCCAGCACCTCGGCGATTTCCTCGTAGCTGACGCCTCCCTCGCGGCAGAGCACAAGGGCGATGCGCTGTTTTTCCGGTAGATCCATCAGCGCCTCCTCAACCTTCGTGCGCAGCTCGCCGCTCAGGGCGGCGTCGGCCGGGATCGGGTTGGAGGCATCCTCCACCACACGTAATGGCTGCGACTCGTTGTCAGGGCGCGGCTCATCGAGTGAGTCGGCCGGATGCCGGGTGCGTCGACGGATTTCGTTCAGGCCAAGGTTGCGGGCAATCGTGAAAAGCCAGGTGGTAAACTTGCTGGCTGGCTCGTACCGTTCACGGGTTTTCCAAACTTGAACGAAGACGTTTTGGGCGATGTCCTCCGCCTCGTCGATGTCATTGATCAGCCGGTAAACCAGGTTCATCACCGGCTGTTTGAACTTCTCCACCAACGTCTCGTAGGCCGACAAGTCTCCCTCCTTCACCCTCAACATCAGGGCCACATCGGGATCGTTCCTGTCAACCATGCCTCAAAAATCTAAATTACGCTTGCCCAAGCGGCAAGGTTACGGTGGGTAAAATTGTGCCCTAGCCAAGCGGAATTGTTTCAGCGGCCCAGCGCAGTTAGACTCCCGACGCGTGCCGGATAACGTCACAGACCCAGCCGGTGTCACAGAGTTGATAGCCATCCCCAATGACAGTTCCCTCGTCAAGGAACTGCCAAGGCTCAAGCGTTTCCTCAAGACGGAGTCGGCCCGCCTGCAGGGGTGGCACCGCGACGGCGGTGGCGGTCGCGAGGTCTGCCTTGGTCGGTCGTGGATGCTCGACACGCTACTGCGCGAGCTGTTCGACTGGACGCTGGCAACCTTCGAGCAGCCCGGCAATGCGCGGAAACTTCAAGTCGCCCTCATCGCCATCGGCGGCTACGGTCGTGCGGAACTCAACCCACACAGTGACATCGACATCATGCTGCTGCACAGCGGCTCGATGCCAAGCGTCAACCGCATTTTCAGTCATCCGCTCCTCGAGAAACTCACCGGCGCCGGCGGCTTGATCTACACGCTGTACGACCTCGGCTTGAAGGTCGGCCACTCGGTGCGCAACATCCAGGATGCGGTCAACGTCGCCAATGACGACATGCAGACCAAGACGTCGTTGATCGAGTCGCGCCTCATCACCGGCGACGCCGGGTTGTTCGGGCAGTTCCAGCAGCGGCTCGAGGCCAGATGTGTCCGCAACCACGTCGGCGACTATCTGCAAATGCGGATCGGCAACCAGGACGCGCGCCGCGTAAAGTTCGGTAACTCCGCCCTGCTGCAGGAGCCCAACATCAAGAACGGCTGCGGCGGACTTCGCGATTACCAGAATCTGCTTTGGATGACGCACTTCAAGTACGGCGCCCACACCCTCGAGCAGCTCGAGGCCCAGGGAATGGTTCGCCCGAGAAATCGTAGGCAACTCGAGGTGGGCTACGACTTCCTGCTGCGCACCCGCAACGAGCTTCACCTCCAGACGAAGCGACTGGCGGACGATATCCCCAAGGCGCTCCAACCGAAAATCGCCTGGCAGCTTGGCTACAAGGACCGCTCCCCGGCGCGCCGGCTCGAGGCGTTCATGCGCGACCTTTATACACACATGCGCGCGATCCATCTCATCACCCGCATGGTCGAGCGCCGACTGGCTCTCCGCCCCAAGCCGGCCCGCCGCCTGCCCTCGCTTCGCTCGTTTTTCGGAGGTGGCAAAAAAACGGAGACGCTCGACGGCTTCAACATCATTGACGGCGAACTGGTGCCGATCTCACCGCGTATTTTCAGGGATCAGCCGAAACGACTCATGCGCGTGTTCCTGCACGCCCAGCAGCGCGGCCTCGAGATTCACCCCGACCTCACGCAGTTGCTGCGAGATAACGTCTCGCTGGTGGACGACGACTTCGTCCATGACACGGAAAACCACGAGACGTTTCTCGAGATTCTCAACCAGCGCGGCAACGTCGCCCCCGTCCTGCGTGCCATGCACGAGGTCGATCTGCTGGGGCGCTACATTCCGGAGTTTGGCCGGATGACCTGCCTCGTGCAGCACGAGTTTTTTCACGCCTACGCGGCGGATGAGCACACGCTCGTCTGCCTCGAGAAACTCGACCAAGTTTGGGACGCAGCTCAGCCGCCGTTCGCGCACTACACCCACATCCTGCAGGACATCGACCTGCCGTACCTGCTATACCTCGCGCTGTTTTTGCACGACGCCGGCAAGGGCATGGAGAGCGGCGACCATGTGAAGGACGGCACAGTCGTCTGCCAAAAAGTCGGCGAGCGGCTTGGCCTCACGCCTCGCCGCCTGGCCCGGCTGAAGTTCCTCGTCGAGCATCACCTGCTCATGGCCGAGGTGTCGCAGCGGCGCGACATCGACTCACCCACGGTGATCCGCCAATTCGCAGAGACGGTGCAGGATGAGGAAAACCTGGCGATGCTCACGCTGCTGACATTCGCCGACTCGCTCGGCACCAGCAACAACCTCTGGAACGATTTCAAAAACACGCTGCTGCAGACCCTCTACCACCTCGCCGGCCGGCGACTCGCCAGCGGCAAGGATTACGAGCAGGCGGAGCAGCAGCGCCTGGCCAAGCTCATGCAGGAGGCGCGCGAACAGTTGCCGCTAAAAATTTCCGCCGAGGAACTCGAAGCCCACTTTGAGCACCTCACGCCGCGTTATTTCCGCACTCACTCGCTCGAGCATATCAACATCGACCTCACACAAGTGAACCGCTTCCTCAAGCGCGTTGTCAACGGCTCCGGCTCCAGGGTGCTCGAGCCGGTCATCGCCTGGCACAATCAACCTGCGCGCGGCCACACCTCGGTAAAAATCTGCACGTGGGATCGCCCGGGGCTGTTCACCACCATCTCCGGGGCCTTGGCCGCGGCGGGGCTAAACATCCTGAGCGCACGCGTCTTCTCGCGGGGCGACGGGATCATCCTCGACACGTTCCTCGTCGTGGACGCGCGTACCGGCGGCTTGGCCAAGCGGCGCGAGCGCGACACGTTCAAAAAACAGCTCACCCAGGCGCTGCTGCCGGGCGAGTCGCCGAAATTCCAGACACAGATCGACACCTTGGCCAAGCGCGCCACACCAGCGGAGTGGGAGTGGCCGACGCGCATCCGCATCGACACCGAGGCCGCCGAGTCGCGCACCATCATCGAGGTCGAGGCAGCGGATCGGCTGGGCCTGCTGCACCGCATCTCAAAGGTGCTGACACGGCACGGACTCAGCATCCACGTCGCGCGCATCAGCACCGAGAAAGGCGCGGCGATCGACACCTTCTACGTCCGGACAGCCCTCGGGAAAAAACCAACCGACGAAGCACTACTCCGGCAAATCCAGTCCGACCTCGAGACGGAATTAAGTGAACAGAAAAGGGACACGGATTTCACGGATTAACAAAGATAGCCAGGATTGAGTTCAACCATGTAATCCGTGTCCGAACTTAGAACTCCCTAAATGATATAATCGAGCGGATTCTCCAGTGGCCCCTGCAAGTCGCGCACGCGGTCGCACAAATGCGCCACACTCACTCCCTCCAGCACACCGACGATCGCATCACGCACCTCCTGCATCACGCTGCGGATCGCGCACGCGCCCTCGTCGGGACAGGAACAGCGCTGGTAATAATTCACACTCACACACCCCACCGGTGCCAGAGGTCCCTCCAAGTGACGAATAATATCGGCCAGCGAAATCTCGTTCGGCCCGCGCTGCAGCCGATAGCCTCCCGCTACCCCGCGCTTGCTCAACACAAATCCGGCCGACTTCAGATCATTGAGAATCTGCTCCAAAAACCGGCGCGGAATATTCTGCTGCTGCGCGATGTCCCTGATCCGCACCACACCCGAACCGTGGTTCATCCCCAGAACCAACACCGCCCGCAAAGCATACTCACCCCGTTGCGACAATTTCATGCCAAGGCAGAAAGTAGAATCTCGACCTGTTTAGTCAAGTATCGTTTGATGAGCGGAGGAAGAGGATATGGATTAGCAAGGATGTGCTGATCCGTGAAATCTGTGTCTAATCTAAAAATTAGAAACTCACTTCGCTATCTCGATCAGCTCGATTTCGTAGCCCTCGGGGGCGTCGATGAAGGCGAAGCCGCCGCCGGCCTCCCTCATCGTCGGGCCATCGGAGTACTCGAAGCCTAGCTTGGCGAGGTGCCGGCCGAATTCCTCAAGACTGTCGACCTCGAATGCCAGATGCGTGAGGTCTTCCTGCACCACCACTTGGCCGCTGTTGGGGAAATGGCAGATCTCGACGGTCTCCTCGCTCTCGGGTGCCTTGAGGAAGGCCAGTTCGGAGCCGCGCGGCGACTTGTGGCGGCGCACCTCCTCCAGCCCAAGGACGTTCTTGTAAAACTCAATGGTTTTCTCGAGGTCGTTCACGCGGTAGCGGGTGTGCAACAGTTTCTTTGCCAAGGCCATAACGCCGCACACTGTACCAAGCCGGGCGCGCCGAGCCAAGCACAGGCCAGCTTGTCATCGCACCCGCCCAAGGGTACATTGCCCCGTATGAAACGCCCGATGTTTTGCCTCGGACTCGCCGCCGCCTTCGTCGCGCTTGGCCAGCTCTCCCCCGCGCTTGGCCAGACCAAGGGTGTCCGCGTCGATCCCGAGAACCCGCGCTACACATACCGCACACAGCACAGCCGTGACGGCATTGGGAAATTCTATATGGGCCGCGAGATCGCTCACGTGATGGGGCACCTCGGCGCGGGGTGGCTCGAACGCACGTCGCGCGAACTGGAGGAGAGACCGCAAACACTCATCAAGTCGCTCAAACTTAAGAAGGGTGACAACGTAGCTGACATCGGCGTCGGCACAGGATACTTCACGCGACGTATCGCTCGAGTCATCGGCCCTAAGGGTACAGTGTACGGGGTCGATATCCAGCCCGAGATGCTTGAGCTACTCGCAAAGAACCTGGGGAAGCTCGGTATCAAGAATGTGAAGGGAGTGCTCGGCACGATCAAAAACCCAAACCTGCCCGCAAACAGCATCGACCTCGCGCTGATGGTCGATGTGTACCACGAGTTTTCGCACCCGCACGAGATGCTGCAGAACATCTGCCATGCGCTGAAGCCGGGAGGGCGGATCGCGTTCGTCGAGTATCGGATGGAGGATCCCAACGTGCCGATAAAGCTACTGCACAAGATGTCGCAACTGCAGGTGATGATAGAGGCCACACCGCACCCGCTCGAGTGGGTGAAGACAATCTCCGTGCTCCCACGCCAACACGTCATCGTGTTCAAAAAAACCGCAATAACACCGGCATTCAAATAGACGGTTGAATTAAAAGCAGAGGGCCGCAAAGCTTTTTTGCAGTATGCAATCTGGACCGTCTGTTGTGCACGCGAGAGCGTTTTGGAGTGCGGTTCTCTGCACCGATTTCAGTGACGTTGTGAAATCCTGTTCCCATTCCAAAGCGGCGCGCAGCGCAGCAATCCAAGACACTGACGCGATGTTCTACGCCCTAAAACAATCTGCCAGTCCAAGTAGTGCTCACACGTTGCGGACGGCTGGGACAGCCGTCCCTACCTTCATCTCTGCGGTTCTTCGCGTCTCTGCACCCTCTGCATTTAGATGAGGCGATGCTCTGTTTTCATCGCTTCCGATTGGCCAAGCATTGCCAATAACGCGGAAACCGTTTGTTGCTGACCGGGCAGAATCAAGCCAGGGGCAATCTCGACTAGTGGGGCTAAGACGAAAGTGCGTTCGTGAGCACGCGGATGCGGCAAAACCAATGTCGGCGTGGTGCGTATCTCTGTGCCGAAGGCGATCAGGTCGAGGTCGATGGCACGTGGCGCATTGGTCAATCCGGAGCGCGTACGGCCCAACCGGGCCTCGAGTGCCAGCAATGCGTCAAGCAGCGACTCTGGCGTGGTGCCGGGCGTTGGCTGAAGGCCAAGCGCAGCGTTGAGGAACGGCGGCGAGCCAGGCGGGCAATCGACCGGTGCGGTCCGCCAAAGCGACGAGCCAAACAGCTTGGTGGACGGCCATCCGGCGATTGAGTCGGCTGCCTCTCGCAATGTCCCGGCGGCGGCGCCGAGATTGGCCCCCAGTGCTACATAGGCCATTAGCGGTTCGTCATTCACGCGCTTGGTTTTGCCGTGCCCCAACCTCCAGCGCAATCTGAATCCGACACGGGCGTTGACACTTGGCCCTGACCGCATAGCGTCTTGCGACGTGAGTGTGCGGGTAAAAATTTGCGGCATCACATCGATCGACGATGCGCGCGCTGCGGGCGCTGCGGGCGCGGACGCGCTGGGCTTCATGTTTTATGAGCCGAGCGCGCGCTGCATCACGCCGGTGCGGGCGGCGGCGATTATTGCCGAACTCCCGACACACGTGGCTAAGGTCGGCGTGTTCGTTGATGCCGACGAGGCGACGGTGCGCGCAACCGCCGCCACGGCCGGGCTGGACACGCTGCAATTCCACGGCAACGAGTCGCCAGGGTATTGTGCGCGATTCGAACTACGGACGATCAAGGCATTCCGCGTGAAGGACAGCGAGTCGCTTGCCCAACTGCCGGATTATGAGACCGACGCGTGGCTGCTGGACAGTTACATGAAGGGAGTGCCGGGCGGCACCGGAGAACGGTTCAACTGGGACCTGGCAGTGGAGGCCAACCGGCTGGGCCGCCCGATCCTGCTCGCTGGCGGGTTGACGCCGGAGAACGCTGGCGAAGCAGTTGGCCAGGTTGCGCCGTTCGGGCTCGACGTGTCCAGTGGCGTGGAAGCGACTCCCGGCCGTAAGGATGCCGCGAAGGTCGCCGCATTCATCGCCAATGCCAAGGGCAGTTCTGCAGGCACTGGACTCTGGGCCGGGTGTTGAGTTTTTGAGGTGATTCGGTAACTTTGCAGCCTCCCGGCACGTAATGCATTGCAAGTTGTTTAAAGCCACAACTTTTCACTGAACATGAACCTGACTTTCTTCAAGTGTCCGACCGTCGGCTTAGCTGCATTTGTGTTGGCCTCCACCGGCTTGGCTGCGGGCAAAAAACTGACGCTCGACGAACTGTTCCCTGCCGACCGCGTGCTCGACGTGCAAATCACCGTTGCCGAAAAGGACTGGAACAAGATACGCAATCAGTCGCGCAACTTCGTCTCCGCGCTGCATGAAAGCCGGAAAGTAAAGCCGATCGACGGCCCATACGAATACGTGAATGCCGACATGACGATTGACGGCGTGAAGTTTGAAAAGGTCGGCCTGCGCAAGAAGGGGTTCATCGGCTCGCAGAGCACCAGTCGGCCGTCGCTGAAGATCAAGCTCAACCACACCGACAAGGGGCAGGCCATCGGCGGGCTAACCAAGCTGACGATGAACAACAACAAGCAGGACAGCTCCATCGTGAGCCAGTACATGGGGTATGCCGTTTTCGCCCAGGCCGGGTCGCCGGCGCCCCGCTGCGCCTTTGCCAAGGTGACAGTCAACGGCAAAAACATCGGCATCTACTCGCACGTGGAGTCGATACGCAAGCCTCTACTGGCGCGCGGGTTTGGCAACGATGCCGGCACGCTTTACGAAGGTACGGTAGCGGATTTTTACGAGGACTGGGAGGGCAGCCTCGAGCACAAACGCGGCGACGACAAACTGGGCCGCGAAAAAATTCGGCAACTGATCCAGCTGCTCGAGAGCGAGGAGGCTAGCGAGGAAGCCATCGGCAGATTCGTCGATCTCGATTCGTTTTACCGGTTTTGGGCCATCGAGGGGCTGCTTGGTTTTTGGGACGGCTACTCCGGCAACGCGAACAACTTTTTCATTTATCTCAACCCGAAGACAGATCGGTTCCACTTCATACCGTGGGGAGCGGACGCGCTGTTCCGCAAGCGTAGTATGCTCAACTTCGATTTCCGCGCGCCAGTCTCGGTCAAGACCAAGGGCCGGGTCGCCTATCGCCTTTACCAACTACCGGAAAGCCGTGAACGCTATCGCAAGACACTGCACGGCTTGCTCGAGGAACATTGGGGCGAGGACAAGTTGCTCGCCGAGTGCGACCGAATCGAGGCACTGATCAAGCCACACCTGAACCGTGAGCAGTATCGCTTCACCAAATCGCTGAATGGCACGCGGGATTTCATCGAGGCACGACGCGGGGATTTGATGAAGGAAACCGGGGACAGCATGCCGGCGTGGCGCAAGGAGCCCAAGGCGCCGCCGGTCATCGCCACCATCGGCAAAATCAAGGCCAGGTTCTCCGCAACGTGGATGGAGGATTCCCCGCGCGAACGCACCAATATCGGCAAGGTGGAAATCAGCCTGACTATGGATGGCAGGAAGGTTGCGCTGAAGGACGCCGGCGTGCATGCGGCTTTGACAGGCGGCTTCGGCCGGAGCAGCAAGCCGTCGGTACGTATCGTGGCGAGACGCGCCGACAACGACAAACAGATGTCGTTCGATTTAGGAATGGAGGAGGACGCCTTTCGTGCCGGAGACGACATTCAATCCAGCGGCGTGCTGAAAGAGGGTCGCAGCTTTTCGTTTGGCCCGCTTGGCATGCAATTTATCGGCGGCAAGACCCGGCTCAGCGCCGCCGGCATGCGGGAAGGTGACAAGGTTGAAGGTGAGTTCGAGGGTGAAGTAATGAAACTCATCGGGATGGGCCGCTGAAACGACCGACCACCGTCGTTTGAAAACCTGCCGGGATTGAGCAGGTGCGATTCCCTTTATTCCGCTTGGCCAAGCGCGTTTAGTTACCCGCCAAAATCTTGCGGACGATTTCCTCGCCGATCGCCAACGACGCGGTCGCAGCCGGGCTGGGGGCATTGAGTAGATGCAGCGCTGCCGGTCGCTGAATCAGGCAAAAATCCTGTATTAAGTCGCCCTCCCGCGCCATCGCCTGTGCGCGCACACCCGCGCCGCCCGGCTCAATATCGGTTACACGGATGCTTGGCACGAGCTTTTGAAGCGCCGTGCAGAAGCGACGTTTGCTGAACGACTGCCATAACTCAAGCGCGGTCATCCTCGGGTATTTCGCGACGAAACGCCACAGGCCGGAATAACTCACCGCATCCCACAGGTCGCGCATGTTGACGTCTGTCTTGCGATAACCCTCGCGCGCAAAGGCGAGTACAGCGTTCGGGCCGGCTTCGGTGCCTCCGTGGATCAACCGCGTGAAATGCACACCCAAAAACGGGAACTGCGGATCAGGCACGGGATAAATCAAGTGGCGCACTAACCCTTCGCTGCCCTCAACCAGTTTATAATACTCGCCACGGAACGGAACGATTCGCGTCTCGCGTTTCTCACCGGCCAGCTCGGCGACACGGTCGCAATGCAGCCCCGCGCAGTTCACGAGATATCTGCCGGCAAACTCGCCCTTGGATGTCGACCCGACCCACTCGCCACCGAGCTGCTCGAGCCGCGTGACTCGCGCGCCGGTCTGCACGTCACCGCCATTGGCCATGATGCGTCGCTTGAGTTCGCGGCAAACTGCCGGATAGTCGACGATTCCCTCCTGCGGCACTCGCAGCGCAGCGATGCCACCGACGTTCGGCTCGCGCTCGAGCATTGCCTCGCGCCCAAGAAACTCGATGCCTTCAAGTCCGTTTTGCCGGCCGCGCTCCTCGAGTTTATGCAGTCGCTCCAGCTCGGTGTCGTTGCACGCCACAACCAGTTTACCGCAGACCTCGTGAGCGATGTCGGCCTCGCGGCAAAACTCGACCATTTGCCGAATACCGCGCACGGCGAGGATGGCCTTGGTCGAGCCCGGCTTGTAATAGAGGCCGCAATGCAACACGCCGCTGTTGTGGCCACTTTGGTGACTGCCAACTTCCGGTTCCTTTTCCAGTAGGCAAACGCGGCTCCCCGGCTGCATGGTTTGCAACCGCCAAGCCGTCGCCAGGCCGACAACGCCTCCGCCGATAACAAGGAAGTCCGTTTTCATCCGGACACCCAACCGCGATCAACGAGTATCTCCTGCCCTGTCACCGCGCGGCTGGCATCGCTCGCGAGGAACAACGCCACGTCGGCGACCTCATCCGGTTGATTGAGATCCGGGATGCATTGTGCCGCGCGGATCTGCCGCTTGACCGCCGGTGTGACATGATCGCTGAGTTGCCGCTTGGTCATGATCCAGCCCGGAGAAATGGTGTTCACTCGAATCCGCCGAGGCCCTAGCTCACGGGCCAGTGATCGCGTCAAACCGATCGCCGCGGCCTTGGTCGCGACATAGGCGCTCATATTCACAGGCGCAGTATAAAACGTGATCGACGAAAAGTTGACGATCGACGCCCCCTTGGCCAAGTGTGGCGACGCCTCGCGGCAGGCTATAAAATAGGACCGAATATTGCCGGCGATGAGATCATCCCACACCTTCGCAGTGACGTCCTCAAGGGCGATGCGCGGGTCGCGCGCGGCGTTGTTAATGAGCACGTGAATGTCGCCATGCCGCTTGGCCAAATCTGCCACCCAGCGCTTGATGCCAGCCTCACGACAGAGGTTAACCTTGGCAAATTCAGCCCGGTCGCCCAGGCGCTTGGCCAGGCGCACACCGGCCCTGTCATCCAAGTCACAGAAACAAACCACGGCTCCCTGGGCGTGAAACGCCTCGACCATCGCCTGGCCAATGCCATTAGCCCCACCGGTTATGAGCACCAGACGACCGGCGAGTTCGTCGTACGTTGCCATCGCAAAAAAACTAAAGTGCCGGGGCGACGGAGGTCTTCATTTTGTCGAGCCCGATCCTGGCGGCCTCGAGCGCGTCCATCGCCCAGTATTCGCGATTGAACAACTCGAGTGACAGCACCGGCGTCGCGCCGACCTGCAGAAAGCCCCTCGTGATGTCGGCGATCGGCGCAATGCCGTCGCCGGGGAACACCCGATGCTGGTCGCCGATTTTGTCCAGCGGCGGGTCGGCCGGATAATCGTTCCAATGAAAATGCTGCAACGCCTGCGGGCCGAGCATCTTCAGCCCTGCGAAATCGGAGCCGCCTTTGTACGTGTGATAAACATCGCCCAAAAAACAGGCGCTCGGATGGCCGGCCTCGATCGCGATGTAAATGGCCGTGCTCACGCGGCCAATGGATGGGCTGCCGCCCCACATCTCGATCTGCGGCACGACACCGATCTCGTCGCCGATCTCAAGCAGCTTTCGATACCGCTTGGCCGCCGCCATCGGGTCGACCGTGCCGCGGGCACCGGCCGGCGGCGCGGCGATGCGCTTGGCGCCGAGTTGGGCGAGCAGATCCATGTCTCGCCGGGCGTCCTCGAGGCCCTTGGCTCGCTGCGCGTCATCGTCGACAATCCAACGCGCAAAGCCAATCGCACTCTCGACGGTCAACCCGTGATCCTCGATGCGCTTGCGCAAATCCTTCAGCGAGCCGCCGTTGTTCTTGTAGTCATTGAGCTTGCCCAACCACGGCTCAATGCCGTCGTAGCCCGCCTTGCCGGCGACATCGACCTCCTCGGTGACAGACAATTCCTGCCCGCGGATCGTACTCATGTTCAGGCAGTACCGGAATGGGTCGCCTTCTTTTTTCTGCTTGGTCTGCGCCGTGGCGCTGCCAGCCAACAGGCCAGCGGTGGCAACGCCGGTCGTCTTCAATAAATCGCGTCGGCTCATGTGGCTTTGGGGTGTATTGGGCATGTTTGATTCGTGTGTAGTTCGTCAATTTTTCCGGCGGATTGTTGGAGCGAATCGAAGTCGCAGGCGAGTTTATTTTTGTACCAAATGCGGCGCCTTGTCGTCGCCGTTGGTGAGTCGGTTCAGCGTGTAGCAAACCAGTGCGTTCACAAGCGGCGAACCATCGGTGGCGGCGATGTTTTTCATGTCGAGTTGATAGATGTAGCCCGGGGTCAGCTTATCCAAATAGATCATCAAAGTTCTGCCTCCCTTCAGCAGTTTTAAGCCTCCAACCTGCACCGCATCCGTTCCGAGTTGCGGTGAGCCGTAGCCCTGCCGGTACCCGTAGTAGTAGCGAGTGAACTGAAAATGATCGTGATGACCCGCGCCCTCGGCCAAGGGCTTGGTGAACGTCAGCTTAAAGCCAGACTCGGTGAGGTGCATCGACTCGACTTCCATCGGCGTTTCCCCATTCCACTTGATTCGCTGCACACCTTGGCCGCCGACCCACGCGAGGTGTGTTTGGCCCACCCACAGGCTGCCGTCTTTGCCGAAAACAAACCGGTGGTTGCCTTTGCCCAAGCCTGCGCCGTCGTAAAACGGCACGCACGCGCCCTGCCACTCGCCGGCGACCTTGTCCAACATCACGCGAACGATCCGCGCCCGGTTCATTTCGCCGACGAACAGTTGAGCGGCGAACGGGCCAAACTTGCCGCCGGAAGAATCGGGGATCGGCTGGGTCGGGCTGTTGGCCATCAACCCATGAGGGAAAAGCACCGTTGCGCGGGTGCGTTTGGCATCAAATTCGGTTGAAGCAACCTTCAGTGGGTTGCGCCCCTTCTTCCATTTATTCGTCCATGCCAAACTCGCCGGGTGTCCGTAAAACTTCCCGGGCTGCACGTGAAACAGTTTGCTCGTGCCCAGCCAGTCGCCCTGGTTGTCGGTCACAAACAACCTCCCATCGAGGTCGAAGCCCAGCCCGTTGGGCGAGCGGAAACCGGGCGCAAACGGCGTCATTTCGCCCTCCGGGGTGATCTTCAACACCCAGCCGCGGTACGGCGTGGCCCCGTACATTCGGCCGGACGCCCTCCCGTAGCTGCTGGCCTTGAATCCTTCGCGCGACAGTCCGTAGTGGCGAAACTCCCCACGCAACTCCGGCCGGATGCTCGCTCCACTCGAGGCAAGATTCAGGCCAACGAACAAGTTGCCGCGCGCATCCCGCGCCGGCCCAAAGGCGAACTCGTGGTAGTTGCCGGTCATGCCAAAATCGTCGCACACCGTTTTGTACTGATCCGCCTCGCCGTCGCCGTCGGTGTCAGTGATGCGCGTCAACTCCGACCGCTGCATGACGACGACTTCACGGTCGTTTATCGCCACGATGCCAAGCGGCTCCTGCAGTCCATCGGCGAATAACCTCCACTCGCCCTTGCCGGGATCGTACGTGTACACCTCGCCACGGTGAAAACAGGCAACCAAGCGCCCGTTGGGCATGAAGTCCAGCCCGCCGACCTGCGGATCGAGCCCCTTGGGCGTGGCGATGTTTTCCAACGAGTAGTAGTCGCCAATGCCCGCCGCACGCATGGAAACAGCCGCAACTAGCCCTGCAATTGTCAGTATTCGTCCTGTAACTCTCATCGTGACTTACTTGATCAACCCGATGAACACGGTAAACGCCCTGGCCTCTTCTGCGGATAACGTCAGCAGGCCATTTTCGAGTTTGCCCGCGCTGTGCTCAAAAGTCACCCGGCTCGTCGGGCCGACCGGAAGCGAGACCGGCTGCGTGTTGTTCGGGATTCGAAATGAACGTTGAATCCCAATGATCGAATGAAGTGGAGTGATCAATTCATACACATCCGTGTCGTTGACGCGGAAATGGAACTCCGGCTGGCCATCGACTTTTTTGTAGCCCAAAAACTCCGGCTCGGAATCAGCGCCACCCACCCGGATCGTGCCAGGCATTTCTGACTCCCAATACTTCGTGCCCAAGACCCCGGCCAAGCCGTTGCCGTTGCTTCGCCACACCGGCGACGGATCGACAAACCCACCGTACCACACGTATCGCAACCGACACTGCCCGGCGTCCCAGCAGTAATTCTGCCCGTGTTTCAGCCCCACAGCGATCGCTGCCGGGGAAGCGTCCGGCATGAAAATGCGATACATCAGCGGACGTTTATGTCCCCAGGCGTGAAACTGTTTTTGAGCTGCTTTCCCCTGCCGGGCCAGTTCGGGTACGTGTTGATCCGTGGCCAATTCCGGCATCGAAACACCGACATACATCGCACCGTACATCAGGAAGCCGTGCCCGGGGTACGTGCAGACATACGGATAAATTCCCGGTTCCACCGGCGCGGTGAACTGCAGCACATGCTGCTCTCCCGGCGGCAGCACCGGCGTCGACCACAAAACCGCATCATGATCGGGTACCCAGTTTTTCGCCTCACCATCAACGCCCAGCACGAGCGCGGCGGTGGCCACAGCTTGCCGCTGGCCGGGCTTTGTGAAGACGAGGTTGTGCGCCATGTCGTCGCCGTTGATGAGTTTTAGCCGGATCGCCTGGCCCGGCTTGGCGGCGAACCGGACGACGTCGTATCGCAACCCGGCCCGCGCGGCGATGTCCACCTCAACCCGATCGTCTTTGGGCTCTTGGCCAAGCGCCGGAGCAATCACCAACCCAAACAGTCCAAGCTGAACAAACAGTCCGATAACGAATCGTATTTTAAAAACAGGAACCCCCATTGATCGCGACAGAAGATAGCCAAGCACCGCCACTTGTCGATGATGTTCGCACCCACAACTCAGTCCAAATCCAACAACGACAGATTGCCGTCAGCCCCGAACTTCATCGGCTCCGCTTGGCCAAGCGGCTCCAACGCAGGATGCGACGCCACCTTGGCGGCCAATGCGGCCGAGACCTCAAGCGTGCCAAGCGAGAGCGTGTCGCGGATACGCACCGCGCGCGCCTTGGCCGGATCGGGATCTGGCAGCGACACCAGCATGGCGTGAATCGCCTCGGCGTCGGTCTCAAAATCCATCGGCAACTTGGCGCACTGCACGGCGCGCGAGGTGAGCACGTTGGTCCGCAGCGCGGCCGCGTCCACCCCGGCGACCAACCGCTTGGTCGTCGCCTCGGCCAAGCCGATGCCAATGGCGTTGCCGTGCGTCTCCGGCGTCAGGCCGCGCACGAAAATTCGCCAGATGAACGGCTTGGCCAACGCGTCCCCCGGCATGAGGTTATAGCCGTGCACACCGCGGCCGATCGTGTTGGTATCCATGCCGGTGCCGCTGATATTTTTGCCGATTTGATCGACGATCAGCAGGTCGATTTCGTCGAACGGTAGCGCCGGCATCATCGTCGCCGCCTCGGCGCAAAGCTCCGGCTCTCGCCCGGGAATCGTGTCAACCGCAAGCATCTCGACGCGAGCCGTGTCGTGCATCGCATTCTCGACAATGGCCACGCCGCCGAGGATTGGTGCCCGAGCAAAAACCACCTTGGCCAAGCGCATCAACGCCGCCTCGTAGCCGAGTGTGAGCGCGGCCGCATGGTACGCCGAGGCACCGGCGTGTTTGCCTAGGCCGACGACAAGCATCTTCGTTAGCCCGCTGCCCATCGGCCCGGCAAAGTCGGTGTGCGGCTTGACGCGGTTGATCACGTTAACCCCATCCGCCGCCAACGCCTCGCGGCTCCACGGCACGTCCTGTCCTCCCTCCACTTGGCCAAGCGACTCGGTCTCCATCGAGGCTCGAATCGGCACGCCCATCGACGCCTCGGTGACGCCGTAGTCGGCAAGCAACCCGGCCTGCCCTTCCGGCGTCGCGCCGCCATGGCTGCCCATCGCCGGGAGGATAAATGGCTCCGCGCCGGCGCTTTTCAGCTCGCCGATCACGGCGGCGACAACCTTGGCCAAGTTTGAAATCCCGCGACTGCCGACACCCACGGCGACACGCATGCCCGGCTTCAATTGACCGCGAATCGCCGCAAAGCCATCGGCAATCGAGGCGGCGACATCGACCGGCGGCGTCGCATCGAACTGCTGCCGCACACGGAACATTTGTGGAAATTGATCGGTCATCATCTTGGGCCAAGCTGACGGAATCGCTTGGCCAAGCGCGAGCTTTTTCTTGCCCCAACCGCTTGGCCAAGCGAAGCTGCGCTTCACCGTTTAGCCCTGAAACATCATGAACAAGACCCACATTGATCGCAGGAATTTTCTCGCCACCGCAGCCGTTGCCGGAGCCGGCTTGGCCACCGCCGCCGCTCGGGATTGGACCGGCAAAAACCCGACGCGCTATCCCGATCCAGACCTCATTTCGCTCGACTCGCGCTTCGACAAATACAAGATCGGCAACACGCCGGTTCAACGGCTCTACACCAGCCCGAATGCCCTCTGGACCGAGGGCTGCGCCTGGAACGGTGTCGGCCGGTATCTGGTTTTCAGCGACATCCCGAACGACCTACAACTTCGCTGGGTCGAGGACGACAACCGCGTGACCGTTTTTCGCAAACCCAGCGGCAACAGCAACGGCAATACATTCGACTATCGGGGCCGGCAGATCTCCTGCCAGCACGGACACCGGCGCGTGGTGCGCTATGAGTACGATGGCACCGAGACCGTGCTGGCGGCCACGTTCGACGACAAACCATTCAACGCGCCGAACGATGCTGTCGTCCATCGCGGCGACGACTCGATTTGGTTCACCGACCCCGGCTACGGCAGCCTGTCTGACTATGAGGGCAACAAAGGCCCGCTCGACCTCAAGGAAGCCGTCTACCGCATCGACGCCAAGAGCGGAAAAATCACCATGGTGACCGATGACATTCACAAGCCAAACGGCCTCTGCTTCTCGCCCGACTTGAGCCAACTCTACGTCTCCGACAGCGGCACGGGGAAAAACATCAAAGTGTGGAACGTCGATGGCGTGAAGCTGAAAAACGGAAAAGAGTTCGCCTCGATGAAAGCCATGAAAGCCCAGGGCGGAGACAGGCTGGCAACAACCAAAGAATTGGCTCAAAAGAACACACCAAGGCTAATGGCGGCAGGCGGTGCCGACGGCATCCGCGCCGATGTGGATGGCAACATCTGGGCAAGTGCGGGCTGGGTCGGAGCCGGCTACGACGGCGTGCACACCTTCGCCCCGAACGGCGATCGCATCGGGCAAATCCGACTGCCGGAGATTTGCTCCAACGTCTGCTTCGGCGGCCGCAAACGCAACCGGCTGTTCATGACCGCCAGCCAAAGCCTCTACGCCGTCTACACCAACGCCACCGGCGCCCACATGACTTGAGCCACCGCTTGGCCAAGTGGAGAAAAATTACGCGAAAATCACTTTTCGCTTTTCACTCGGGGATTCGTCCGCATGATTCGTGCCCTTATGGAAGAGTCATTGGTTCTGTTGAAACCGGATTGTTTGGAAGGCCGCAAGTGCGGCGAGGTGTTGAAGCGCTTTGAGGAAGCCGGCTTCGCTGTGTTCGGCGTGAAGATGATGCGCCTGTCGGACGAAATCCTGCGCGATCATTACGCGCACCTGACTGAGTTGCCATTTTTCCCAGAGATTCAGGGCTTTATGCAGTCGTCGCCAGTCGTGGCGATCGCGCTTCGTGGCGAAAACGCGATTGTCCGCATCCGCGAGATGGTCGGCCCGACCGACTCGACCGTTGCCGAAAAAGGCACCCTGCGCGGCGACTTCGGCCAGGACAAAATGCGCAACGTCGTCCACGCCTCCGACTCGATCGAAAACGGCCAGGCGGAACTCAAACGATTCTTCGCCGACGGAGAGTTGTTCGGCTAACCCGCTTGGCCGAGCGCGAAACTGCCGCGACCTTGCCGGAGGCGGGGTTCCTGTGGCTAAATCGGCGCATGGAGTTGGACGAAAGACTGCAAGGCATCCGCGAGCGGATCAGTGCCGCCTGCGAACTCGCCGGGCGCGACCCCGCTGAGGTCATGCTGCTGCCGGTCTCGAAAAACCACAGCGCCGACGCCGTGCGGGAGTTGACATATCACGGCTACCGCGTCTTCGGCGAAAGCAAAATCCAAGAGGCCAAGCTGAAAATCTCCGCCTGCCCCGGCAACCTCGAGTGGCATCTCATCGGTCATTTGCAGTCCAACAAATGCCGCGACGCCGTGCGTTTTTTTAGCATGATCCAGAGCGTCGATCGCATGTCGATCGCCGAGGAAATCAACAAACACGCCCACAATGCCGCCAAGGACATGCCGGTGTTGCTCGAGGTCAACGTCGCCGGCGAAGGCAGCAAGTACGGCTTCAATCCGGCTGAGTTGCTCGACGTCCTCGAACCGATTAACGACCTGCCACGGCTGGAAATCCACGGACTGATGACCCTCGCCCCGTGGGTGCCCGAGCCGGAAAAAGTGCGGCCCATCTTCCAGCGCCTGCGCGAGTTGAAGGAGGCGTGCGAACAAAAACTCGGCGCGCCGCTGCAACACCTCAGTATGGGCATGAGCGGCGACTTCGAGGTGGCAATCGAGGAAGGAGCAACCCTCGTCCGGATCGGCACCGCCCTATTCGGTCCCCGCCCCCGCCCGGTGAAGCCGAAGCCCAGGGATTAGCCGTCGCCTCGACAACGGCACTTGGCTCGCCTAGTTTTTCCCCGATGTCGCTGGAGACTTCGCCGCTGACCATTGCCGATCGCACGTTCGACTCGCGCCTGTTCCTGGGCACGGGCAAGTTCGCCTCGCCCGAGTCGATGCGCGATGCCCTCGCCTCGAGCAGCACGCAGGTCGTCACCGTGGCCCTGCGTCGCGCCGACCTCACCGGCAAGAACGACCCCTTCGCGAACATCCTCGAGTTCATCGATCCCGAACGCTACCTCATCCTGCCAAACACCAGCGGCGCTATGAACGCCGACGAGGCGGTGCGCTTGGCCAAGCTCGCCGCCGCCGCTGGCCTGCCAAAATGGGTGAAGCTCGAGATTCATCCCGACCCCCGCTACCTACTGCCCGACCCAGTCGAGACGTTCGAGGCGGCCAAGAGGCTCGTCGACGACGGATTCACCGTGCTGCCGTACATCAACGCCGACCCCGTCCTGGCCAAGCGCCTGCAGGAGGTCGGTACCGCCACAGTCATGCCGTTGGGCGCGCCGATCGGCTCCAATCGCGGCATCGAGACGCGTGAGCAAATTCGCATTATTATTGAGCAAGCCACCGTGCCGGTGGTCGTCGATGCCGGCATCGGCTCACCGAGCCATGCCGCTGAGGCAATGGAAATGGGCGCTGACGCCGTGCTGGTGAATACCGCCATCGCCATCGCAAATGACCCCTCTCGCATGGGACTTGCTTTCAAGGCGGCCGTTGAAGCGGGCCGCACGGCCTATGAAATTGGCCTTGGCCAACAACTTGGCACGGCCAGCGCGACCAGCCCACTCACTGGCTTTCTTGAGGAAGATCCGTTGAAAGAGGTTGATGGCTGAACGTAAAATACTCTCGCTATAATGCCCCCGGAGCATCTTGAGCACCGCTGCACGACCGACGGTGCTCCTCACCGGCGACACTGAGATTGGCTCATTCACATTGCCCATCGCCGCAGGCGAGAGTCCGATCGAGGCAGTGATCGTTGCAAATCATGCCGCCAGATTGGTTGTCGGAAAACTCGGCACGGCCACCGTGACACCAAGGTAACTTCTCGCTAGTTTCTGAACTGCATGTGCTACGGAAAATCCGCCATTTTCCTCGACCTATCCGCCAGCTAAATGGTCGGCGACAAGGTTTCAGACATCGAATGCGGCTGGAACACCGGCGTGAAGTGCTGCGCCCTCATCCGAACCGGCTACGGCAGCGAACACGAATCGCAACTTGAGCAGGCGACCGGCCCGCTGGCCGTCATCGATTCAATCGCCGACCTAAGCAACCTTGCGATTGCCCAAGCGGAGTGACTCGAAAAGGATTTCCTTCAAACGGCTGGGAGACTTTGGCATACTCCTCCGCGATGCATGATTTTAGCTTCAAGCGCGGGAAGTTGTACTGTGAGAATGTCTCGGTGGCGTCACTCGCCGAAAAACATAATACTCCGCTTTACGTTTACTCCCACGCCACACTGACGAGAAATTTCCGACTACTCGACACCGCCCTTTCACCGGTGGATCACACGATTCATTTTGCAGTCAAGGCCAACTCCAACCTTGGCGTGTTACGAACTTTGGCGAACGCTGGGAGCGGGTTCGACATCGTCAGCGGCGGCGAACTCCAGCGTGTCATAGCTGCAGGTGGTGATCCGTCAAAATGCATATTCGCCGGTGTCGGCAAAACGGAGGAGGACATCGAACTCGCACTGAAGAAGGGAATTTACGCATTCAGCGCCGAGAGCGAGCCAGAACTAATTCGAATCAATCAAATTGCCCGCAGATTAAAAAAGAAAGCGCCCATCGCCGTTCGGGTGAACCCGAACATCGATGCCAAAACGCACGCCAAGATCACCACTGGCACTTATGAGAATAAATTTGGAATTGCCTTTGAGGAAGTCGAGGATGTGTACGAACGAGCGACCAAGCTGAAGCACCTGCAGATTCGCGGCTTGCAGATGCACATCGGCTCACAACTCACAGAGGTTGGGCCATTCGAAAAAGCCGTCCGAAAAGTCGCACCCTTGGCCAAGAGACTGGCTGAAAAGCATGGTATCGAGTTCTTCAGTATCGGTGGTGGCCTGGGTATCGTTTACGAGTCGGCGCTCGAGAGTGGGGATGCCAAGTGGTGGCGCTCACCCAAGCGCAAAAACCTGCTCACTCCGGCCAAGTACGCAGCCAAGCTGATGTCGCTGCTCAAGCCACTTGGCCTGCGAATATTGATCGAGCCCGGCCGCTTCATCGCCGGCAATGCGGGTATCCTGATCACGCGCGTCGAGTACGTGAAGCAGACCGGCGTGAAGAATTTCGTGATCGTCGACGCGGCAATGAACGATCTCGCCCGCCCTGCCCTGTACGACAGCTACCATGAGATCGTGCCGCTGACGCGGCAGGCTGGTCATCATCTGAAAAAGAACCAGGTTTGCTCCGATGTCGTCGGGCCGATCTGCGAGTCCAGCGATTACTTCTGCAAAAATCGCATGCTGCCAAAGGTCGGCGAAGGCAATCACCTCGCGCTGCTCAGCGCCGGCGCCTATGGGTTTGTGATGGCGTCCAACTACAATGTCCGTCCCTTCCCGGCCGAAGTGCTGGTGAAGGGCAGCCAGGCTGAAATCGTACGCAAACGTCAGCCCCGAAAGCAGCTTTGGGCAAGCGAAAGCATCCCAAAGTGGCTCAAGTGACTTGATCAACACCCCACGGCATGAATGGCTCCCGTAATCCTTTCGTGCTTTTCCCAGGATGCCTGTTCGCCGTTTTCCTGCTGGGATCCATCCCAATAATATGGCACACGACGCAGGTCAGCATCGATACCGACCCGCTGACGCTGCTCGAGTCGGACGAGCGGCACTTGGAAACCTACAACCGGATACGGTCGTTCCTCAGCGACGACACGGTTGTCGTCATCAGTGTTGAGAGCGACCAGATATTCAGCCAAGCCGGCTTCGACCAAATCCGTTCCATCAGCAACGCGCTTGGCCAACAGGCGGGCCTGGTCGATGTCAAGAGTCTGACACATTCAGTCAAGCCGGTTCGCAGGGGGTTCGCCCTTGCGTGGGAGCCATTTGTCCCGGCCGGTTATCTGTCGGAGGATCAAATCATTGCAATTCGCCAGTTCTCCGTTACGCATCCGCTGGTCCGCAACATCATGGTCTCGCCCGATGGCAGGATCACGCTCATTACGGCAACCTACAAACGCGACCTCTCCACACCGGCACTGCGCCAGGCATTTCGCGATGAGACGAGTCTACTGCTTGCTCCATTCGACTCGCCAGACTATAGGATTCGCACCATCTCGCTACCGTTCATCGCGGAGGAAATCAGTGAATCATTTCTGCGCGACTTGAAGCTGGTGTTGCCGATCACGGCGCTGGTCATCCTGCTTGTCATCGGCTTCACTCTGCGTTCGTTCCCCTGCCTCGTGTTGCTGTTGCTCAGCGAAGTGACCTTGGTGGCGATGCTGCCCGGAGTGCTGGGCTTGGCCGGTTTTTCGCTTTCGCCGTACAACCTGCTGCTACTGCCGCTACTCGGGGCGATCAACCTGACCGTACTAATCCACCAGTTGACCGCCCTTCGCCAGACAGATGCAACCCTCTCGCTGGACAATCGCTTCACCGCCATGTTGAGCGAAGTATTTTTGCCAAGCCTGTTCGCCTCCATCACGACTGCCGTTGGACTCTTGTCACTGGCTGTAAGCGAAGTATCGCACTTGAAGAATTTCGGCATTGCGGGAGCTATCGGTGTCACGGTTATTTTCGCATGGAACTTCGGGCCTGGGCTGTCGTTTTTGCGGCTGGGCTGTCGCATCTGGCCAAGCGCCATCCGATTGATAACCAAAAATATGAATTCTGGAAAAACCTCAACTCTTTCCTGTTGGTCTTTCCAGGCATGTTTGATACGACGTTGGCAAACCCTCGTAGTTTCAGTGATACTTTTACTCTCCGCTTTCTTTGCATCGACTCACTTGAACATCGATATCCGGGCGGTCCAATTTCTCGCGCCGGACAGCCCCACCCGGGAGATGGCTGAAATGATGGACGCTCGGATGGGCGGCATCAACATCGTCCAGTTGGATTTCGACAGCGGCAAACCAAACGGTATCAACAGAGTGGATTTCCTCCGGAGAATGCAGAGTGTGCAAGATTTCGCCGAGAACACGAAACGGTTCAGCAGCACCTATTCGTACGCGTCCCTGATGGCAATATTGAACGGCATTTGGGAAGGTGGCGACTCGGGCGATCTCACGCTCCCGAGCAATCCGCTGACGCTGGGCCTGTTTGTCATTGCGCTCAAGGCGACGAACTACCCATTCCTACAGGCACTCAGCGATGAGTCGCAGCAAACCGCGCATCTCGTGTTGCGCACGATCGATCTGCCCAGCGCGGAGTTCGTCCGCCTGCTGGAATCGGTCGAGCAGTTTGCCAACAAAACGATGCCAGAAGATGTCACTGTTTCCGCCGAGGCCGGACTTCACACCATTCTCCAGGCCGACCGGAAAATTGTCCAGGCACAGCTCAACAGCCTTGGCATCACACTCTTCATGATGATAGCGGCGATGATGCTGTTGTGGCGCTCGGTGAAGTTTGCAATAGCCGCGCTCAGCATCACCTTGGTGCCACTGGCTGTGCTGGCGATACTGGCGGCATTTAATGAGGTACCACTGAACTCGATCACCGTGATGATTGCTGCACTAGTCCTTGGCATCGGCATCGACGACGCCGTTCACCTCGTGACCCACTGGGTGCAACTCCGCAAAAAAGGAGTCGACCCAATCACAGCTATGGGCAAATCGCTCGAAGCAAAAGGGCCAGCTATCCTCTGCACCAGTCTCATTCTAATAGGCTTTTCCGTGGCGCTGGTCTGGATGAGTTTCCCTCCGGTGCAGGACTTTGGCTGGCTCTCGGCTATCGCCTACGGAGCCACCTTGTTGGCTGTGCTATGGGGGCTTCCGTCACTGTTGACGCCCCGGAAGTGACTCAATCCGCTTGAGCCTTCACCCAGTCAACAACCTTGGCAATCATCAGTGGGAGTGCGTCGTCGCTAAATACGTGGTTGGCCCCGGTGATCTCGAAAACTTCCGGCGGGTTCGTGGCCTTCGCGATAATATCGTGTGTGTCGCCGATCGGCACAACGTCGTCTTCCGTGCCATGCACCAACAGCCACGGTACGCTGATTTCCGCCCCAAGATCGACCACTGAGCGGATCGCCGCCATGTCATTCATAAACGTGCTGGAGAGCGGACAGCTTTCCTCCTCCCACATGCAGCCGGCGTCCGGTGTCTCCTCGCCGAACTCGCGCCGGGCAAACTCCTCCGTGTGCACCATGCCGGCGAGCGATACCAAAGAGCCGATCCGTGAATCGCTGCTGGCTCTCCTAACGCCCACTGCGCCCCCCATACTATGGCCTATGTAGCAAATCTTCCGGTCTCCCATCGCATCGATGACACTGCCCAAGTCATCCGTCTCCTTTGAAATGGTGCAGTCTGCAAACGTCCCGCCGGAGTCGCCGTTACCAGCGAACGACATGCAGAGCGTCGGAATGCTGGCAGCACTCAATCCCTCGGCTAATGCGACGACAAATGGCCGATCCTTGTTGCCGGTGACGCCGTGGCCGATGATGACAATGAAGTCCGAACGCGCCTCGCCCGCTTGCACGGAGTAGTCGAGTTGTTCGCCGTGTTGATTTTTGATTTCTCCAAACATGCTCAGAGGGAAATACCAAGCGACCAAGCGCTTGGCCAGTTTCAAGTTACACTTGGCCAAGCTCGCCGCTTGTCGGGACTCGCTTGCCTTGGCAGAATCCGCGCTGTGAAATCGGAAGATAAAAAAACACGCTACGTGCTGGGCATTGATTTCGGGACACTATCAGGCCGAGCGCTGATGGTGAATGCCGACACCGGCGAGGAAGTGGCGTGGGCCGATCACAACTATAAAAACGCCGTGATAGAGGAGTCGCTGCCCGGCAGCAAAAAACGCCTCAAGCCCCTCACAGCGCTGCAGGATCCGGCTGACTACATAGAAGTCTTGAGAAAAGCCGTGCCGCGAGTAATGCGCCTGGCCAAGGCCAGGCCGGAGCAGGTGCTCGGCATCGGAGTTGATTTCACCAGTTGCACCATGCTGCCTGTATTGAGCGATGGCACGCCACTTTGTTCGTTGAAAAAGTGGTGCAACAATCCGCATGCTTGGGTGAAATTGTGGAAACATCACTCTACCCAACCAGAAGCTAACCGTATCAACGAGGTCGGCTTGCGACAGAATGAGGATTTTATCACCGCCTATGGTGGCAAATACTCGAGCGAGTGGTTTTTTTCCAAAATACTCGAAACCGTCCGAGAGGCGCCCAAGATTTACGAGGCCGCCGAGAGATTCGTCGAGGCCGGTGATTGGCTTGTGTGGCAGCTTACCGGCGAAGAAAAACGTTGCCTTTCCGCCGCCGGATTCAAGGCCATGCGCGTGTCCCGAACCAAGCGAGGCGGGTGGGACTATCCCGGCAAGGCTTTTTTTAAGTCTTTAGATCCTAGGATGACCAACGTCGTCGCTGAGAAACTGGAGAGCGAGATTATATCGCTTGGCAGCAACGCCGGTGGGTTAACTCCAAAAATGGCGAAAGCGATGGGGCTTGCCGCCGGTACGCCAGTCGCTGCGGCCAACATTGACGCCCACGCAGCTGTGCCTGCCTGCACGGTCACCGATGCTGGCAAACTCGTTATGATCATGGGCACCAGCACCTGCCATCTGCTAGCCGCGAAGCGCGAAAAACCTGTGGAGGGTATTTGCGGCGTGGTGCAGCACGGTGTGATCCCTGGCCTCTGGGGCTACGAGGCAGGCCAATCGGGAGTGGGCGATGTCTTTGCCTGGTACATCAAGAACGGCATCCCAGCGGAAATTAGCCAAGCGGCGAAACGGGCCAAGCAGGACATTTACCAGTATCTTGAGGGACAGGCGGCAAGGCTCAAGCCGGCCGAGAGCGGCCTGCTCGCGCTGGATTGGTGGAACGGAAACCGCTCGGTGCTGGTCGATACCGACTTAAGCGGATTGCTGCTTGGCCAAACTCTGGCCACGCGCCCGCATGAGATTTACCGCGCGCTGCTCGAGGCAACCGCGTTTGGGACCCGGCAGATCATTGAGGCGTTCACATCACAGGGCGTAGCCATTAACGAACTTTATGCCTGCGGCGGCTTGGCGGTAAAAAACCCGCTCATGCTCCAGATTTACGCCGACGTCACCGGGCGTCCAATCAAGGTGGCAGCCAGCGAGCAGGCCAGCGCGCTCGGGGCAGCGATATTCGGCGCGGTGGCAGCCGGGATTTATGGGAACGTTGGGCAAGCCGCAAAACGAATGGCGCGAGTGCGAAGGAAAGTCTACCGGCCCAATACGAGGAACAAAATAAACTACGACAAACTTTATAGGGAATACAACAAGCTGCATGACCAGTTTGGTCGTGATCCGAATAGCAGCATGAAAGTTCTCAAACGATTGAGAGATGAAGCATTGGGCGACTAAGGCGAAACAACCGGGAGAAGAAATGAGTCGCTTCGACGCAGTACTTTTTGACATGGACGGCGTGATCGTAGATAGCGAACCGATCCATCAAATGGCATTCCTGGAAACCTGGCAGGAGATGGGATACGGCAAATCGCACGGCATCGACTTTGCGGAATTTTATGGCCGTTCCGATCGTGCAGTGTGGGAAGCATTCATCAATAAACATCAGCCTGAACAACCTATCAAGGAATTGACCAAGCTAAAGGAGGACAGGGTGGTTCAACTCCTTCGAGACAAACAACCGATCTTCGATGCTGTCCCCAGTCTGGTGCAACAGTTGGCCAATCACTTGCCACTAGCAGTTGCTTCCGGTTATGTCCATCGTATCATTGACGAGGTTTTGGCAATGCGGGATCTGCACCGGTATTTCACCTGTACCGCCAGTGTCGAGGATGTGAAGCACTCCAAGCCGGCGCCAGATGTGTATTTGCTTGCCGCCGAACGGCTCGATGTATCACCAACCAATTGCTGCGTCATCGAAGACACCGTATCCGGCGTGCAAGCCGGCAAAACTGCTGGCATGACCGCTCTAGCCATTACGAACACATTCAACTCCGAAGCGCTTACCCAAGCCGGCGCGGATCAAGTATTTCAAACTTACGAGGATATTGGCCGTTTCTTTGAAATCAAGTAGCTAAACTTCAGATGCATAAATAAGCTCCTTCTCACGTTCATACACTATTGCAGCCTCATGTGCTGCACTTCCTGCATCTTTATCCAATGGGATTTGGTGCCCCCCCCCTCAAACACTAACTCATTCCCTCCTTCAATGAATATCCGATGTTCACCTGAACGTGAGAATATATTCAATATTTCAATCCTACTACTGTCTAAAGAATAGCATTCCTGCAGATAACGTATCTTTTGTTTTAAATCACCTACTATTGAACTGTTCCAATCAGAGAATTTAGTACCAAACTAGGGCAAAAAAAAGCCGCCCTTGCGGGCGGCTTAATGAGAACACACCAACTAATTATTTGCGACGGCGCACAAAGAATGCTGCCAGTCCCAAAACAGCCAACGCGATGGTGCCCGGCTCGGGAATCACCGTAAGGCTGAAAGCTTCCAAACCTTCCAAGTTAGCCGGCAAACCCGGAGGGCTCGCAGCTGAATTGCCTGGGGTTAGGCTCAACACATTGGACATGCCTGACTCTGTTGCAGCAGCAAAAGTGTCAGCACCCTTCCAAGCAGCTACCTGAAAGAAACCGGCTACCGATCCGCTTAATCCAGAATCAACAACACCGCCCTTGAAGTAACCGGCCTTGGTTCCTGTATAAAAGGCAACCGGGCTACCAACTGCGGCTAAGTTTTCAGCAGAAGAGCCTGCATACAGCTGGGCCCAACCACCTTCGAGGTTAGCTCCAGATCCATCAGTGATGATCTGCTTGCTAGGCTTCATGTTGGTGAAGTTGATTGTACCCTGCGCAAAGGCGGAGGTAGCGATCACCGTGCATGCCAATAATAGTACTAGTTTTTTCATTTTTTCTTAGTTTGGTTAATTTACCAGAAATTACTTAACGTTTATTCAGATGTGCTGAATGAGCGAGTCCAATTCGTGGCGCTTTCGCGCAGAACCCAGAATCCCTCTGCAACACCGACAACTGGGCCAGCCGCGTCATCTGTATCCCACTCTTCGAAGTCCGAATCATAGGAACTGATGGTGTAACCTGCAGCGCCGAACTGATAAACCGTCACGGCCTCATCAGTTGGGAAGCCAAGATCAGAATCCAGTTTGCCTTCCTGCGGAACTTGTGAACTGCGAATGGAGAAACCCTTAGGCAAGCCATTGCTGAGATCACCCTGAGGAACTTCACCCACGAAGGTAATGTTCACTGCTGCGTCACCGCTGTTCAGAACGAAGAATCCTTCTCCCGGAGCAACCGTGGCATCGCCGTCATCCCACTCTTCAAAATCAGCGTCGTAGGAGTTGATGGAGAAACCGGCATCGCCGAAACGATAAACGGTCAGTGAGCCAGGATTGGCACCGAAAACGTCAGAAACCTTGTTTCCGCCGTTGTTAAGGGGATTGGCAACGATCGAGAATCCCGCAGGGATGCTCTTGTTGACGTATCCCACCGCATTGACAGAATAGACTTGAGCCGAAGCTCCAGCGATTCCCAATGCGCCGACAAATGCTGTTAGTATTAGTGTTTTAGTTCTCATTTCTTTGGAATAGTTTCCGTATGCGCAGCGAATTTGGCAGAGGCGTTGCCGGGCGTCAACCCCTTTTCAGCAACTTTTTTCATTTCTTTTTGAACGCACCCGCCAAGTGGCTGTCTCAAGGGCCTTATTTTCCTTTAAAACAGGCTAATGACAACCTAAATCATTGCCTCTCAGACTCTTTTTTTATTTAGGTTTTCGATTTTCCCGGCCAAATCGATGTCTTTTTCGGTCACTTTGCCCCCGGCATCATGTGTGTTGAGGCGTATGGTGACGGTGCTGTACACGTTTGTGAGTTCCGGATGGTGATTGGCCCTCTCGCAGGCAAAGGCCATTTCAGTGATAAAGCCAATAGCCTCGGTGAAACTGCCGAACCGGTAGGTTCTGCTGATGGTGTCATTAGCAAATGCCCAACCGGGGAGGTTAGCCAGCGCTTCCTGGATTTGGTTTTCGGTTAGTGGTTCGCTCATGCTTCTAAGTAACTGCCGGAGTGTCCGCATATTTAATGTTTATTTCAATACCCAACAATGCCTCGGGCAGGCCACGAGGCATTGACTTTCGCCTGGCCAAGCGACAAAGATCTCCGGCGTTTCGCTTGACCAAGGGCTTAGCCGGCATGACCCAAAATATTTCCCAGCAATGATAAATCGAATCCTCACCGGCGGTGCGCTTGTCCTGTTGGCCGGCGTCTTGGCTGGTTGCGGCCCCGGCAACAAGCCGGTCGATCAAGGCACACCTAACAAGGTGTTGAACATTACAGTAGGCACCGAACCGGAGGACATCGATCCGCACGTGGTCACCGGCGTGCCGGAGCATCACATCATCGTTGCATTGACGGAGGGGCTGGTCGCGGAAGACCCGGTTGATCTTCATCCGGTGCCGGGCACGGCTGAAACGTGGGAAGTTTCCGAGGATGGCACGGTGTACACGTTTCACCTGCGAGGCAACGCCAAGTGGACGAACGGTGACCCGGTCACGGCGGATGACTTTGTGCAGTCGTTCAAGCGCATTCTCACGCCGGCGCTGGCATCCAAGTATTCCTACATGTTGTTCGTCATGAAAGGTGCTGAGGATTACAGCTTGGGCAAGCTCAAGGACTTCTCGCAGGTAGGCGCCAGGGCGATCGACGAGCGGACGCTGGAGATCACACTTAACTCCCCCACCCCTTACTTTCTTTCACTTCTTAATCATTACACCTGGTTTCCGGTGCACATCGCGACGATCGAGAAACACGGCGGCATGGTCAAGCGCGGCAGCGGCTGGACCAAGCCAGAGAATTTCGTCAGCAATGGCGCCTTCAAGCTGAAATCATGGAAGCTGGGCCGCAAGATTGTCGTGGAGAAGAACCCCGATTACTGGGACGCCGCAACGACCAAGCTGGACGAGATCCACTTTTATCCCATCGAACTGGAGACCACGCAGGAAAACGCCTTTCGCGGCGGGCAACTGCACAACATCTACAGCCTGCACATCGACAAGATCGCCACTTACAAGAAGGAGCACCCCGACGAGCTGCGAATCAAGCCGCACTTGGCCTCGTACTTTTACCGGTTCAACACCACACGGAAGCCGTGTGACGACGTGCGCGTTCGCAAGGCGCTGGCGATGTCGCTTGACCGCTACAGCATCACGGAAAACGTGACCAAGGGCGAACAAATGCCGGCGCTGTTTTTCACCCCGCCGGGCGTTGCTGGCTACACGGCGCGGGCACGGATCGAGGAGAACGTCGAGAAAGCCCGGCAACTGCTCGCCGAGGCCGGCTACCCCGACGGCAAGGGCTTCCCGTCGCTCGAGTTGCTTTACAACACCACCGAGGGGCATCGGATCATCGCTGAGGCCATTCAGCAGATGTGGAAGAAAAACCTGAATATCAACATCACGCTGCAAAACCAGGAGTGGAAGGTATACCTCGATCGACAGCGTGAAATGGACTACCAGGTCAGCCGTGCCGGCTGGACCGGTGACTACCCCGACCCGAACACGTTCCTCGACATGTGGACCTCGTGGAGTCAGCAAAACCAAACCGGCTGGGCTCGGGACGATTATGACGCACTGATCCGCAAGGCAGCTGTCACGCAGGACCAGGAAGCCCGACTGGAGTTGTTCCAACAAGCGGAGGAAATCTTGATGGACGAGCTGCCGATCCTGCCTATCTACATTTACACCCGCGTGTACGCGCTGAATCCCGCCGTCAAAAACTGGCACGCAAACGTGCTCGACCACCATCCGTGGAAACATCTTGACCTCGAAGTGAAGGCCGACGAATAACGTCGATCCCCACCCGCTTGTCCAAACGCTAACCCGATGCTCAAGTTCATCCTCCGCCGAATACTGGAAACCATACCGGTATTGCTCTGTGTGGCGGCGATGACGTTTTTCATGTGCCGCCTGGCACCGGGAGGGCCGTTCGACGAGGACAAACAGGTGACCGCCGAGGTTCGCGAGCTGCTCAACAAGCAGTTCAACCTCGACCAACCACTGCACAAGCAATTCATCCAATATATCACCCACCTGCCCACCCTGCAGTCGTTCAAGTACCCGAACCGCACCGTCGGCGAGATCATCAGCCAAAAATTTCCCGTGTCGGCAAAACTCGGCTTTTTCGCGATGTGCATTGCGCTTGGTCTGGGTATTTCATTCGGAGTCATTGCCTCGCTGCGCCCCAACACGTACATCGACTACATCCCCTCGTCGCTGGCGATGATCGGTATTTGCCTGCCGACATTCGTGATGGGGCCCCTGCTCATGCTGGTTTTTTCACTGCAGCTTGGATGGTTCCCGGCCACCGGCTGGGGCGGGTTCGACGGCGATCTGTTTTTCTCCAGCGACATGGTACTGCCCTCGGTAACGCTAGGATTCTTTTACGCCGCGTACATTTCGCGGCTCACGCGTGGCGGCATGCTTGATATCCTCACGCAGGATTACATTCGAACGGCCAAGGCCAAGGGTGCCTCCGGCCTGCGAGTCATCCTCAAACACTCGCTTCGCGGCGGACTGCTGCCGGTGATCAGTTTCATGGGACCAGCTGTTGCGGGTCTGATCGCCGGATCATTCGTAATCGAAACCATTTTTGCCATCCCCGGCCTTGGCCAGGACTTCGTCAAGAGCGCGTTCAATCGCGACTACACGCTCGTGCTCGGCGTGGTGATGTTTTACGCGACGCTGATCATCCTGCTCAACCTGATCGTCGACATCCTGCAAGTCACCCTCAACCCGAAACTCAAGTTTGACTAGCCGATGAGCGACATCCCCACCACCAAGCCAAGCGCAATTGACCCCGTCGAGAAAGGCGAGTCGCTGTGGGTCGGGGCGTGGTATCGGCTGCGCAAAAACAAGATGGCACTCGCCGGCGGGGTATTCATCCTGCTGCTCGCCGGCCTGTCGTTCATGGGGCCATTTTTTCTCGAGGGCGATTATTACACGAACACAGTGCTCGAGGATAAACTGACAGCGCCCGGCGCTGAGTACACGCTTGGCACCGACCACCTTGGCCGCGACCAGCTTGGCCGCATCATCAAGGGCGGCCAAATCTCGCTGTTGGTCGGCCTGGTCGCCACCTTTGTCTCCCTCACCATCGGCATTGGCTACGGCACCATCTCCGGTTACTTCGGCGGCAAGATCGACAGCGTGATGATGCGCCTCGTGGACATCCTCTACTCGCTGCCGTTCGTCATCTTCGTGATTCTGCTCATGGTGTTCGCGAAAGACCTCGGCGACTCGATCGACGAGTGGTTCCGGGCGCGCGGCTCCGAATTCTCCATCTCCGGCCAGTGGAACATGCTGCTGCTCTTCGTCGCCATCGGCGCGGTCGAGTGGCTCACAATGGCTCGCATCGTCCGCGGCCAAGTGATGAGTTTGCGGCGGCAGGAATTCATCGAGGCCTGCATCTCGCTTGGCCTGCCGACGCGCCGCATCCTTTTCCGTCACATGGTGCCCAACATTCTTGGCCCGGTAATCGTTTACACGACACTGACCATCCCAGCAGTGATGCTGCTCGAGGCGTTCCTCAGTTTCCTCGGGCTGGGCGTGCAGCCGCCGACCCCGTCGTGGGGCCTGCTCATCAAGGACGGAGCTGACCGGATGCGCGAAGCGTGGTGGATGCTCGTTTTCCCCGGCGCCCTGTTTGCAATAACGCTTTTTTCGTTCAACTTCGTCGGCGACGGCCTCCGCGACGCACTAGACCCCAAGACCTCAAAAGATTGAACCACTGAAAATGCCACTGCTCGACGTCAACGATCTTACGACCTACTTCCACACACGCAACGGCGTGGTGCGGGCGGTGGACGGCGTGTCGTTCCAGCTTGAGGAGGGCGAGACGCTGGGCATCGTCGGCGAGTCCGGTTCGGGCAAGTCAGTCACCTGCATGTCGATGCTGGGTCTCATCCCACAACCCCCGGGACGCATCGAGCGCGGCACCGCCCACTTCGACGGCACCGACCTGCTCCATTGTTCCCCAAAGGAACTGCAAACGATCCGGGGCCGGCGCATCGCGATGATTTTTCAGGACCCGATGACATCGCTGAATCCGTATCTGCGCATCGAGGATCAACTTATCGAGCCGTTGCTTATTCACGGATTGGCCAACAAGGCGTCCGCCAAAAAACAGGCGCTCGCGATGCTCGACGCTGTCGGCATTCAGGATGCCGCCAGCCGCATCCGCGGTTACCCGCACGAGTTCTCCGGCGGCATGCGCCAGCGCGTGATGATCGCCATGGCGCTGATCACCAAGCCGGATGTCCTGATTGCTGACGAGCCGACCACGGCTCTCGACGTCACCGTCCAGGCACAGGTTTTGGAGCTGATCAAAAAAGAGCAGGAGGTACTTGGCATGGCGGTGATCCTGGTCACGCACGACCTGGGCGTCGTTTCCGGTTTCTGCGATCGGATCAACGTCATGTACGGCGGCAAGATCGTCGAGTCCGGCCCGACCAAGGACATCTTTTACAAACCGCAGCACCCGTACAATCGCGCCCTTCAAAACTCCATCCCCGCGCTGCAAGCCAAGGGCAAGAAACTCTACACCATCCCCGGCATGCCTCCGGACATGTCCAAGCCAAGCGACGGCTGCTCGTTCGCGCCGCGCTGCGAACACGCCACCGACCTCTGCACCAGTGAGCCGCCCGAACTACAGGACATTGGCCAAGCTCACACCACGGCCTGCCTGCGTGTGCAGCGCGAGAACCTCAAGCCGTAACCGATGAGCGACGCCTACCTCCAGATTAATAACTTGAAGACCCACTTCCCGGTGGAGAAAGGGATTCTGTTCCGCAAAGTCACCGGTACAGTCAAGGCAGTTGACGGCGTGTCGCTGAGCCTGGCCAAGGGCGAGGTGCTTGGCCTCGTCGGCGAGTCCGGCTGCGGCAAATCCACACTGGGCCGTACCGTCCTGCAACTCATCAAGCCCACCGAGGGCACCGTCACTCTCGGCGACCGTACCCTCACCGACTTGGGCGGCAAGGAACTGCGCTCCGCTCGCGCCGATTTCCAGATGATTTTTCAGGATCCATATGCCTCGCTCAACCCACGCATGACGGTGTACTCGATGCTCGCCGAGGCGATCCAGGTACATCGCAAAGTGCCCAAGGCCGACCTGGCCGGGGCGGTCGGCTCGTTGATGGAAAAAGTGGGTCTGGCCGCGCGGTTCATGCGCAAATATCCCCACGAGTTTTCCGGTGGCCAACGCCAGCGCATCGCCATCGCCCGCGCACTGGCCGTCGAGCCCAAGCTCATCATCGCCGATGAACCGGTCTCCGCGCTCGACGTCTCCATCCAGGCACAGATTCTGAACCTCTTGAGCGACCTCACGCGCGAGATGGAGCTCACGATGATTTTCATCTCCCACGACCTGTCGGTGGTGAAACATATCTCCGATCGCATCGCCGTGATGTACCTCGGCCGTATCGTCGAGATCGGTCCGGCGACGGAAGTATTCGAGCATCCGCAGCATCCTTACACCAAAGCACTCTGCAGTGCGGTGCCAATGCCCGACCCCGACAGCGAGCGCACCCGCAAACGCATCCTTTTACCCGGAGACCCACCGTCGCCGCTCAACCCGCCCAGCGGCTGCACGTTTCACCCTCGCTGCCCCCACGCCGAGGAACGCTGCCAAGCCGCTTGGCCGAGTTTCGAGTCGCTGAAAAACAACGCTCACGAGGCCGCCTGCGTCCGCCTGGCCGAATTGAACCAGTAACTCAGCCTTTTCGCCGGAGGCCTAGCCGTGGCTCTGGAAAATAAAAAGTAAATCACCGCTATTCCCATTGAGTAAAAAAACTGGGAGTAGTTTCCGCAAGACAAAGGACTTTAAGTACCGTCCTCAAAACCTTGCGCACTGATCCAACGGTCTTGCTTATCATTCTCATAGCCTCACTTACTCGTAAACCGAACTCCCATACTAGTATTGCTGTTTCACAACTCCTGATGGTTCGCGCACCAAGCGTTCAACCAAGCAGACTAACTGCCGTGTGCTAGATCAGGATGCCCCATAAGCCACCATTCTTCGCACTCTCGCAGGGAGACAAACAGGAGGGGAAATCGGGCTTTAAAAAATATTTGCCGAGTTAATGGAGAAGCACGGTATCGACCCCCAACACTACCGCAAGGGAGAAGGCAAAGGGCGAACCATCAACCGGTTTTCATTCCATTCTTTACGGCACAGTTTCAACTCCATGCTCGCGAACAAGGGGATTTGCCAGTGAGGTCAGGCAACATGACCCTATGAAGCAGAAACACACTCACCCTGAACTGGATAGACTCCGGGAAGTGGTAAGTGTGATTTCTAATTTGTAGAATTATTTCCTTTCAGCTTTCGATTCTTACCCCGTCTTGCCGCCGTGTTTGCGGAGGAATCAATTTGACCTTGTGATACCAGTACTGTTTTGAAACTCGTCGACAGTAATGATTTCAACTAATTTCAACCCGTATTCTTTGAATAATGCGAGTAATACTACTTTTTGCAGTTGTTATCGGCTTCATTTCAACCTCGTCGAGAAGCCCGGCAGAGGTCGCTTGGCCAGTATGGATGGGGCCCAAGCGTAATGGCTGGGTCTCCTATTTTGAGCCACCAAAAAAATGGCCCAAGAAACTTAAGCAGGATTGGAAGGTAACCGTCGGTGACGGCTATGGCTCTCCAGTTGTCGATGGCGGTCTCGTTTATCTTCACACCCGTCAAAAGGAGGACGAAGCTATTTGGTGTCTCAACCTGGAAACCGGCAAAACAAAGTGGCGCAATCACTACTCGGTTCCTTTCAAGATAGGTGGCGGTGCCCAATCTCACGGCAAGGGGCCGAAATCA